>Ga0307989_1000011_pt1 | contig 176408 bp, 151 predicted proteins | sample EllFjometagen185_FD_203164 | JGI IMG/M metagenome (GOLD analysis project Ga0307989, IMG submission 203164) | Marine microbial communities from Ellis Fjord, Antarctic Ocean - #185 | ecosystem: Environmental > Aquatic > Marine > Unclassified | place: Southern Ocean | collected 2014-10-08 | reverse complement strand
TCCTTTTATCGCTTCCAATGCGACTTTAGCTTTAAACTCGTTTGTAAATGATTTCCTTTTCATTGGTCCCTTTGTGCTGGTGTGATTCTATCTTAACTTATTGTCTGATTTCTAGGGACCACTATATCATTCATGAAACGCTTTTTCCCCAAAAGATGATGAGGCGGAAGGGATGATGTTAATTGAGAAAAGATGGTGATGCCAGTGAATAAACTTGACAACGGAGACGGCTTTGGACAAAAAAGAAAAAGCAAATCGGAGCTGGTGAAAAGCAAGGTGGAAAAAAGGAAAGCGGAGATCACCGATAAGGCCATCGATATCTTTTTTGAGAAGGGGTATCAGCTCGCTTCTTTAAAGGATATCGCCAACGCAACCGGGACCTCTAAAGCTGGTATCTATGACTACTTTAAGTCCAAAGAGGATATATTGGCCTTTATATTCATTCGATATGAAGAAGAGAACCATCTGGCTTTTGAAGGGTTGCAGTCTAAGATGCTGATCTAGCTGAACAGATCAGGCAGACTCGGTCATGCTGATTGGCAGGTGGATGATGAATCGGGTTCCGTGGCCCGGTGTTGATTCAACGGAAATGGTTCCCTTATGATTTTCCGTGATGATAAAATAGGATATCGACAGGCCGAGCCCGGTTCCCACCCCGATTGCCTTGGTGGTATAAAACGGTTCAAAAATTCGCTTCCGGGTTTCGGGATCCATTCCGGGACCGTTATCCTCAATTTCGATTCGGACCATGCCAGCTTCTTTTTGAATTCGAATATCAAATCGCCCTGCCGATACTTTTTCAGGCGGACTGGCCATCATTGCCTGGGATCCGTTTGTGAGGATGTTAAAAAGGACCTGCTGGATTTCCCCGGGCTCACACATCACTTTCGGAATCGATGGACCATACTCACGAGAAATGGTGATATTTCGAAAGTCATACCCCTTTTCCAGGTCATAGCTTTTTGATGCCAGATCCACCGTGGTGTCAACCAGTTGACAGATATCCTGCAGAGATGATTCCGATCCACTTTTTCGGCTGAACTTCAGCATGTTTCCGACAATGCCTGATGCCCGCTGCACAGATTCTGTAATGGCGTTGATGGAGGTGAGGATGCCACGCTCTCCGGCATAGGAACGGATTGTTTCCATGGTGGTTCCAAATTCTTCTGCAACCTCCAGGTTTTTTTTCATGTTTCCCGTCAACCGTTTTTCGACCAACTGGATATTTTGAACAATGGCTGCCAGGGGATTGTTAATCTCATGGGCCATTCCAGCTGCCAGTCCGCCAATAGAAACCATCTTCTCTGACTGGACCACCATCTCCTCCATTTTCACCTTATCGGTGACATCGTCCACATGAATGACTGCTCCTTCAGCTCCATCTGCTGTTAACGGATAGATGGTGATATTTGAATATTGGATTTCCTGTTCATTAATATCAATTACATTCTCTTGCCTAATGGGCCTTTGTTCCCTGATGGCACGTTGGATGTTTGGCATCTGGGCTGACATTCTAGGCACTACATCAGTAAGCAGCTTGCCAATCGCATCATTGGCCGCAATACTGGATTTTTTTTGCGCCTCTCTGTTCCATTCGGTGATTCGCCCATCACGGTCGACGCTGGCTAACATGGAGGGCATGGAATCGATGATATTCTTCAGGTAATTTCTCAAGAGTTTAAGCTCGGCGAAGGACTTTTTCCGTTCCGTAATATCCGTCAGGAAGACAACAGCCCCGAGATCGTTGCCATCTTCATCGTAATTATTGGTCGCAGATAGCGCCAGATCCATGGGTTGCCCGTTTTTTCCTATAATGACCAGCTCTTTCCTGACCTCTGGTTTGCCTGCCCTTAGTTGTTGTCGGACAATCTCATCAATCTCACTTGCCGAGTTCGATGTGAGCTGCAGGGGAGAATCTTCCAAGATTGATTTCCCAATGAAGTTCGTTGTTTCAGCACTGCTCCAGGAAAGTACCACGGGATTGACATAGTTAATGATGGATTTTTTATCCAGCAATATGATGCCCATCGGTGAGTTGGCGAAGCTGTTTTCAAGAAAAAGTTTGGTGTTCAAAGCCCTCTCTTCTGCCAGTTTTCTTTCCTGGATATCTGACCCAGCTTTATCAAGGGCTTTCTCGGTGATTGAAAAAATCTGGTAGGCAACCAGTCCCACTAATATGAAACTAATGGTGTTGTCAAAAAAATAGTCTATGAGTGTTCCTGGGGAAACGTTAAATTGATCCTGACAGAAATAGATGAATAAAAAAAAGAGTGCCAGATTCCCGGCCAGATAATAGAGGATGACCTGCTTGTTGCGTGTGACGATCAGCGGCGTCATGGACAGGATACCCATCAGATAAACAATGGTATCGAGCCTCATGACCGCAGTGGTTTTTGAAATAAAGAGTATCGTCCAGCAGACAGTCATCAAGATGGCCATTGTCAGATGAGCAGCCAGGGAAAAGTGCCCCCTGAGCAAAAGAATGAAAACAAGGACCAAGATCAGAATTCCTGCCGCTTCGGGAATGATGATCGCTGGATTGATCCTGTATTGATGCTCCTGGGTACTGAGTTGGATATATACCGAGTACGGGATGGTGATGGCGAATAGAGTGAAGACTAGCAGGTGAAGACGGATCAGAAACCTCGCTTTAAGCTGCAAGACAAAATCGCTCTTTTCATATCTTTTCATCAGGAAAGAATGAAGACCCATTAACGGCTACCTCTTGTGGAAAGTTGGTGATCGACACCAGTTTCTTTTTGTGACGCTATCATAACCTCTTATCAGGATTACTGTTAATGCAAATGGAACGCCGGAACCTGGATTCTAATGGTGTTTTCAGCACCAGTTTTTCAGTTTTGGGCAATTGCCAGGGGATTGGGCGAGTATAGAGGTCACACATTCTGCCTCGGAACGATATCCTGATTGCCACTTTATTTCCAGGATGTTCTAATGACGGAAGGACAATACATGGAAGTAACACTATATCAAACCACAGGGAGTTATAAAATGAATCCGGAGAAACAGCATACTCAGTCCACCCCCATTCTTGATTTTGACCATGAATCCGTTCGGGCGTATGCACATCAACATGCCGGGCAATCGGGCAGCCCGACAGATCAGGCCATCAGTCTCTACTATGCCGTCAGGGATGGAATTCGTTATAATCCTTACAAATTTGATCTTTCCGTCAACGGTCTGAAGGCTTCCACCACCATCGAAGCGGGAGAAGCCTGGTGTGTGCCAAAAGCGGCTCTGCTGGCGGCCTGTTGCCGTGAGATGGGGATTCCGGCCCGGCTGGGTTATGCAGATGTCAGAAATCATCTGTCCACTGCACGGATGCGGGAACAGATGAAAACGGATATCTTTCATTGGCACGGCTATACCACCACCTATCTGGAAGGTAAGTGGGTGAAATCCACCCCTGCCTTTAATATTGAACTGTGTGAGAAGTTTCGGCTGCGGGCATTGGAATTTGATGGGCAGAACGATTCCATTTATCATCCCTTTGACCTGGATGGAAACCGGCATATGGATTATATCCTGTTCAGGGGAGAGTACGATGATGTGCCTCTGCAAGAAATGCAGGACAGTTTCAAAGCAGTATACAGCGGCACAACATTTTCGGACGAGGGGGCGGATTTCACCGAGGATGTCAACAGAGAGGTCGCCGTAGAAGGATAAGAGCCGGACATGTCGTATCCCTGGTAAAATGTCTGGCTCCTCACGTAATCGGTTAGCGAGGTCTAAAATGACGAATGCTACGGGATTCGACAACAATCACGGCTGGCTGAAACAACCCCGTCTTCCTCTGTACCTGGCCATTCTGTCCATGGTGCTGACGCTTCCAGTATTGACACTTGGCCTGCAATTTGATGACCTGGTACACAGGGCTATACTGCTCGGCCAGGTGCCCGATCGTTACCTCCAGGACCTTTCACTGTTTGGCCTGTTTTCATGGTTCGATGCCGATTCCCGGCCGCATCTGGGTCCTTGCGTCCGGCGGGGATTGGGTGACAGTCGATAGAAAAGATGAGCGGACACTTGAGATTGAGCCGCAGCATGGATTTAGTCCTTAAAACCGCATGGCGGCGGCAAATTCATTGGTGAAGTCGGGGTGATGGGCAAGTTCAAGATACTCCACAGATTGTGCTATTTCGGATGCTTCCGTTCGTTTCACTGTTGACAGCAACGCTTGTTTTGCTCCGACGCCGGCGGCATTTCCCACCTGCCGGAAACGATCCGGGGGAAGTGACGGGAACATACCGATAGTCATGGCGCTATTGATGTCGATGAAACTGCCAAAGGCACCGGCGATAATGACCTGGTCTAACTCATCCGCTGAAATCCCCGCTTCCTTAAGCAGCAGTTCTATCCCGGCTCGAATGGCGCCCTTGGCCAGTTGAATTTCGCTGACATCCTTGCGGGTCAACACAATATCGTGCCCGTGTCTGGTACTGTCACCGCTGGCGATAACGACTTCCAACCCGTTTTCACCCTTCCTGACCAGTGGGTGATCGGTCTCAAAACCACCCCTGAAGTTCAGGATGCCGGCCTCCTTAAATTGTGCGATGGCGTCCAGGATGCCGGATCCGCAGATCCCCACCGGCTTTTCCTCACTGATGGTCTGGTACTCAACCCGGTTATCGATAATTCGAACCCGCTCAATCGCTCCGTCAGCGGCCCGCATGCCGTCCCTGATATGGGCACCCTCAAATGCAGGGCCGGATGCCGTTGAACAGGAGATTTTTCGGCCCTTTGTTGCCAGGGTAACCTCTGTGTTCGTTCCGATATCCAGGAAGATACTATTGCCGGATTTGGAATTGACCTCTGTTGCCAGTAACATCGAGACGTGATCGCCCCCAATAAATCCTGCAATATTCGGAAGCAGGTGGACCATTGCTCCGGGTGACACTTCAAGGCCGAGTTCCCGTGCCGGAATGTCCATTGAGGCTGAAGCGGCGGCAATATAGGGGGCAACACCCAGGTAGCTGACCGGCAGTCCCAGAAAGACATGGTGCATGGCCGTATTGCCGACCACTACTATTTCAACAACCTGCTGCGGAGTGTATATCTGTGGGGCAGCGCCCTCATCATTCTTATCTGAAGCACTCTGGCAGAGCTCAGAAACCATGCGGTTCAGGGTCGTTAATATTGCCTGCTGAAGCTCATTCTGCCCGGATGTCTGTTTCATGAGATAGGTAATGCGGGCCATGATATCTTCGCCATAAGCAATCTGAGGGTTCATTTCCCCCTGCATGGCAAGGGCTTTTCCTGTTTTCATGTCCATCAGATACCCGGCAACCTTTGTCGTTCCAATATCGACGGCCAAGCCCAGAAGCGGGATTTCCGGCGCCGAAATGGTGACGATGGTGTCACCTCTCAGGCCGACCTGAACCCGCCAGCCATTGTTCCGCAAAATAGCCGGTAGTTGCTGAATCATACACAGCTGACCCGGCTCTGGTTTCGACATGCCGGAAGCAATCAGTGCCTCATTCAGCCTTTCCCAGTCGGACTGAAGATCCTCTCGATCCGCTTTTACGAGATCAAGTGTGTAACTTATCACAGGTGGGACCAGTTCAAATGAATGCTCGTCTCCTTCGACCTGGGTTCGCTGGGCGGCTGTCAGCGATTCCGGTGGAATATCGACACTGAGGTCTCCCAGGACCGTGGCCTGGCAGGCAAGCCGGTAGCCGTTTTCCAGTTCATCACTGGTCAGGGTGTCACATTCCAGAGCATTGGCAGGGCTCACAGCAGCCTCCCTGGATAATCGGACACGGCAGGAGCCACAACCGGTTTCTCCGCCGCAGATTGCAGACAGACCAACTCCTGCCGATCTGGAAGCCTCTAGAATCGAAGTATCCTTATCTACGGATATGGTCCGACCGACCGGTTGAAAATCAATTCGTTGTTTCGTCATCATCTACCTGATCATTTTTAAAGCTGGTGTCATTCTGGTTTAGTTCCAGAATGACAAGCTCTGGGCGGTTTTGCAACTCCTGTTCTTTACAAAACCCCTTGAAGCTCACCTGACCGATTCTCTTTTCAGGAACGGATGACACTCATTGTTTTCCAGTTTCCCCTCAGAAACCGGGACAGGAAGACCAGGGCCAGCAGAACCACGTAGGCAGTGGCAAAGCCCCATACGATAAACAGGTGTTGTTTGAAGACAACGATGGCAAGGTAGGTGGGAATCACCATGACCAGCCAGGAAACCAGCACGATGGCTTTCATCACAAACTGAGTGTCCCCCGCTCCTTTCAGGGCGGATGAGAAAGTGATGTTCATGGTATCGAAGAGGGTATACAGGGCCACAAAACGGAGCAGTATCACGCCGTAGTCGAATATAGGCTTGAAAACAGCCGGATCAGCATCCCGGCCGAAAGGTGTCAGGAAAAATCCTGGGAAGGCTACAAACAAAAAGGCCACAACAAACATGTAGAAAAAAGAGATGTGGGTCCCGGACCAGGTACTGAAGGCTGCTAATTCCGGATTGTTGTCTCCCATGCTCTGGCCGACCAGTACCGAAATAGCGATTCCCAGGCCCACCATTGGCATAAAGCAGAGCATGCTGATGTTGAACGTAATGTTAGTGGCGGCCAGTTCGCTGGTCCCGATTCTACCCACCAGCAGGATGAAGAGGGAGAAGCCCAGCATGTCCAGAAAGAACTGCACCCCGGCCGGGGTACCAAATTTGAGCAGGCTGCCGAAGAGATTTCGGTTGAAACCCCGACCACTCCAGGTGCCGTAGGATTTGCGATATTCCGGTTTTAGCATCAGCACGACGAAAAGGATGGTCCCGATAAACGAAGAGATTACAGTCGCAATGGCTGCCCCCCGAATTCCCCACTCCGGGAATCCAAAGTTTCCGAAGATCATGGCGTAGTCCAGCACAATATTGATGGCGGTGGCAGCTACATTTACCCACATCACCGTCCAGGTTCTTCCCAGTCCACTGAAAAAACCTGAGATAGCACCTGATACCACCGGGAAGAAACCGCCCAGGCAAACGATAACAAAATATTGGCTTTCCAACTCCTGGACGCCAATTGGGTGGCCGGCTAGCTCGAAGATGTTGTCCGAAAAGGGAATTACCAGCAGCATCACTACCATGGCGGACAGTGAAAAGTAGATGCCCTGCCAGGTGATTTTGCCAATGTACTCAAACTGCTTCGCCCCATAATATTGAGCGACAAAGGTACTGACAAAGGAGGCGGTTCCGATGAAGAAGCAAAGGAGGGTAAAGTTTAAAATACTGGCCGGCATGGCTGCAGCTATCGCCTCGGCTGAATACCAGCTCAAAAACATGCGATCGATAAAATGCTGAACTGAATAGGCGCCAGTGCTGAGGATAAGCGGTACTGCAATTTTTAAAACAGTGAGGTATCCTCCTTCACACGACCAGCGGCGTTGCAACTTGTTCATATACAGGTATGTTGAATTGATCCAGGGAAAAAACCGGAATCATAACCAACTGACAGCTGAAAGTCAAACCGGATTTTACACTCCCTTGAACTCAGTCGGAAACAAAAAAAAGCAGTGGACAAAAGTTGAAGAAAAGATGAAATATAAGTTCAGGTAAATCAAAGGCAGGGTGAGGCTTATTCCAGTCAACATCAGATTCTCGGCGTAGACATCAAGTAGGTAATTGATCAGTAAACAGGATTCACAGGAAAACCATTATGGTGGGGATTTCCCAGATTTTTGAAGTTATTGGTGGGTTGGGGATTTTTTTCTATGGGATGAAGCTTCTGAGTGAGGCTATTCAAAAGTTGGCTGGGACCCGTTTGCGGCAATCTCTCAATATGATGACACGAAACCGGTTTGTTGGTGTGCTTACCGGTTTTGTTGTGACCGGGATTGTCCAGTCCTCCTCAGCAACTACTGTCATGGTCATCAGTTTTGTCAATGCCGGACTTGTGTCATTGACGGAATCGGTGGGTGTGATTATGGGAGCTAATCTCGGCACCACCGTGACCATCTGGATCGTTTCTCTGCTGGGATTTAAATTTAACATCACCTCACTGTCCCTTCCCATCATTGCCGCGGGTATCCCCTTTATATTTTCCAACAAAAACCGGTGGAACAGCGTTGGTGAAATGCTGGTTGGTTTCGGATTGCTTTTTCTGGGCCTGAGTTTCTTGAAACATGGTGTCCCTGATATCAGGAACAACCCTGAAATGCTCAGATTTTTTACCCAGTATGCCGGCCTGGGATTCCGTTCGTTTATACTGTTTATAGGCCTTGGAACAATAGTGGCGGCGGTCATTCAATCCTCCAGCGCGGTCGGGGCCATTACCGTTACCATGGCGTTTCAGGGATGGATTGATTTCCCAAGTGCGGCAGCTATCATGCTGGGCGGAAATATCGGAACCACAGTAACAGCCTACCTGGCTTCTGTGGGGGCGAATGTTGAAGGAAAACGAACCGCCAGGGTTCACCTGTTGTTTAATGTTATTGGGGTACTCTGGGTACTGCTTCTCTACTACCCCCTGTCACGGATATTGAACATGGTGACAGCAGGCGGGAATCTGTCGGGCAACGACCTGACAGTCTATATCTCCATTTTCCATACCCTTTTTAATCTGGCCAACATTATCCTGCTGATTGCCTTTGTCCCCCAGTTGGCCCGGTTAGCTTCGAAAATGGTCAAGGATAACCCGAAGGAGGATGAAACGGTTTACCACCTGGAGTATATCAGCACTGGTATCCTGAAAACACCTGAGATGTTTGTGCTTGAGGCCAGGAAGGAGATTATCAAAATGGCAATTATCTCCTTTAACATGTTTCAACTGTTTACAGATGTGTTTTTCCACCCAGGCAAGAAGATGGGGGACGCTGTCAACAAGGTGAAGAGACAGGAAGACCTGACCGATACAATGAAAAGTGAACTGTCCCGGTACCTGGCCAAAATATCCCAGGAACCTCTGGATGAGCGAACGGCCTTCAAGGTGATGGCCATGATGCGTATCGTCAACGAGATCGAAAGTATCGCGGACTGTTGTTACAATCTGATCCTGACCACTCAGAAAAAATACGATGAGAATATCGAGCTGCACCCAAACGCTGATGAAGAGATCCGGGGATTTGCAGACGATGTTCTGGAATTTATTCAGTTCAATATTGAAAACCTCCTGAACTCAAAACTTTCAGACGAAGACCTGCAGAAAGCGCATGAATTTGAATCCGAAAATGACAAAACCCGGAACGCCCTGAGGGAAACATCTGTCAAGCGGATAGGACAGACGGGAAATGTTAAACCGGAAATTCTGTTCATGGAGATCATCAAAAATTTTGAAAGAATCGGGGACTACTCCCTGAACATTTCCCAGGCCCTGGCGAAGGTTGTTGTCTGAAAACCTGCCCGAAGTGGGATTGCCGTTTCTGGCAATTCAGTCTACATTTATATCTCCATTCCAGAATGACTAACCCTATCCACAGACAAATATTAAGCAATCATAAGGAGTCCGTATGAGCCATTTTTTTCAGGTATTGCAAATCCTGGGAAGCTTGGGGGTGTTTTTCTATGGCATGAAGCGCATGAGTGAGGCGATACAGCGTCTGACCGGCGACAGGTTGCGGGCTTCCATGAGTTTTGTGACCCAGAATCGGTTCAGGGGGGTATTAACCGGGTTCTTCATAACCACGGTGATTCAATCCTCGTCGGCAACAACGGTAATGGTTGTCAGCTTCGTGAACGCAGGTTTGTTGACGCTGGTCGAGTCCATTGGTGTTATTATGGGAGCGAACCTGGGAACGACGGTGACAATCTGGATTGTCGCCTTTTTCGGGTTCAAGGTCAGCCTCTCATCCTTTGCCATCCCGATCATCGGGATTGGGATTCCATTTATTTTCTCCAAAGCCAACAAGTGGCAGAATATAGGTGAGGTCCTGGTCGGATTCGGATTGCTATTCATGGGGCTTGGACTGCTGAAAAAATCAGTTCCGGATATTAAGAATAACCCGGAGATCCTCAGCTTTCTGGCTGATTATACCAGCATGGGCTATGTGTCCATTTTCCTGTTTATCATCGTCGGGATTCTGCTGACCATCATCGTCCAGTCGTCAAGTGCTGCAGGTGCGGTGACAGTAGCTATGGCTTATCAGGGCTGGATTGATTTCCCGATCGCGGCGTCCATTATCCTGGGTGAGAACATCGGTACAACCGTCACAGCCTACCTGGCTTCAATGGGAGCGAATACAGAAGCAAAACGGGCTGCCCGGGCGCACCTGATTTTTAACGTGATTGGCGTTGTCTGGATGCTGGCTATTTACTACTATTTTATCCGGTTTATCGACTACATCGTCCCCGGAGATTCCACCATCGCCACCAATATCCCCATCCACCTCTCAGCCTTTCATACCCTTTTCAACCTGGCGAATATCGTTCTGCTGATTGCATTTGTTCCGCAAATCGCAAAACTCGTGGAAAAATTGGTCAAGCCTCAGAAAGAAGAAGAGGAGACTGCCGAATACCATCTGCCCTATATTGCCACAGCCATTCTGAAAACGCCTGAAATGTACCTCTATGAAGCCAGAACAGAGATCATTAAGATGTCAATCGTAGCCCACAACATGTTTCAAACCTTTCTGGATGTATTCTTCAATCCGGAGAGCGATATGGGAGCGTCGGTTAAAAAGCTGAAACAAAAGGAAGATCTGACCGACTCAATGAAAACCGAGTTGACGAAATTTCTGGGCAGGATTTCGAGGGAGAAACTGTCCGAGAAAAGTGCCAATCGGGTGACGTCCTTGATGCGGATTGTGAACGAAATCGAAAGTATTGCAGACTGTTGCTACGACTTGATTTTAGCAACTCAAAAACGTTATGATGATAAAATCGAACTGCATCCGACCGCTAATGATGAAATCAGAAACTTCTCCAATGAGGTGATCGAGTTTATCACCTTTAACATCGAAAATCTCCAGACCGTCAACCTGCGGGACACCGATTTGAGAATCGCCATCGATCTGGAAATGAAGATTGATGATCTGCGGGATATGCTGAGAGAAAGCTCGGTCAAGCGAATCGGTGAAAGTGGAGAGGTCAAGCGCGAGATGCTCTTCATGGAGATTATCAAGAACTTTGAACGCATCGGAGACTACTCCCTGAATATCTCCGAAGCGATCAAGAAAACCTTTTTATAGGCTACCGGTTCATCTTTTCCTCATTGGAATCCACACTGCCGGGGTGCCTGAACCCCGACGCGGATCATGCCAGCCTAATCACACGATCATGCCCGTCACGGGCCCATTCATGGCACAGGTCGGCCAGGTATTCCGTCAACTCCTCTTCCCGGACATCTGCCGGGATCACTATGTCCTCCGCCAGCCTTTTTTTCCCTTCGCTGCCTGAAACAAGAACCTGCCACTGTCCCTGATGTCTGTTAACCTCAAGCTGCCGGCTGTACACGTTGAATTTCATGTTAATAAAAGTGACGTTTAAAAAATCAACAGTCCCAACTCATAGTAGTCGAATCCGGCACTTCGACCTCCCAGGTGCTCTGCCAGAAAATCTTCCATTCTACGAAAGAACCGCAACCTGTTTTGCCATCTACGAAGACCATGTCCCTCATCGGAAAACAGCATATAGTCAACCTTCTTGCCCGCTTTCTCCATGGCGGCTACGATCTGATCCGATTCCTTTTGTGTTACCCTTGGATCGTTGGCACCCTGTCCAATCAAAAGCGGTTTCTTTATCTCATCGACCCGAAACAGTGGCGATTTTGCCTTCATCTCCTTTCTGTCTTCAGGATTTTCAGGGTTACCCACATATTTATGAAAACGTCCTATACCGAGTTCCCAGTAATCGGGAATAGACTCAAGCAGCGTTACCAGGTTGGACGGTCCAACCAGATCGACACCACAGGCAAAGGTATCCGGGGTGAAGGTAAGGCCTACCAGGGTTGCATATCCACCGTAACTGCCACCATAGATACATACTTTTTCAGGATCGGTGATGCCTTTATCCACTGCCCACTTGACCCCGTCAGTTAAGTCGCTATGCATCTTACCCGCAAATTCTCCAATTGCCGCTTCCATAAAAGATTTGCCGTAACCGGCAGAGCCTCGATAGTTTAGCTGTAAAACCACATACCCACGGTTCGCCAGAAATTGAACCATACTGCTATAGCCCCAGTAATCCCTGCCCCAGGGACCGCCATGTACAAACAGTACCATGGGTAGATTTTTGCCTGATGTGCCTTTGGGTACAGTTAAATAGCCATGTATCGTTAGCCCATCTGATGCTTTAAAGGAAATTGGCTGGATACTCGAGAGTTGGCTCTCATACGCTGACATTGGGTTGGAACTCAGCAGTACTTTCTCACGGGTCCTCCTGTTGTACAGGTAATAATCAATCCGTTTATCCGTAAAGACATTCAGCGCGAGAATCGTCTCACTATAATCAGTTCCGGAAAAACCAATTCCCACCGTACCTTGTTTAAACTGCTGAATGTCCTCTGTCAGATCCTGATCAAAGACATGCAACTTCTGGTAGTCCGGGTGAGATCCAGCCAGGAGAGGTTTTTTTGTGATACTACTGATCACCACAAAACTCAGGTCGACTCGGGAATCTTCGTAAACCAGCGTTTCTTCTTTGGCTTCCAAATTCAGACGCACCAGACTTTTTCTGTCTCTGCCCCTGTTGGAAAGCAACCACACCCCTTTGTCGTCAGGCGTAAACCCCAAAATAGAGACAGACTCATCCAGTGTCCAGGATATGACGGAATCCCACTCTTTTGTCGGTGTTTGAATGTCAAAAGTCCAGTATTTCTCCGGGTCTCTGCTCGTACCTTTCAGGATTCGTCCCCGCAGATTGCCATGTTCATCCGTGACCCATGAGCCTACATTGCCGGGGTTTTGAGCAACCAAGGATGTTGCTTTGGTATCCGTGTTAACCCGATACAGATCGAAAATCTTTTTATCGCGTTGATTGTGTTGAATTAAAATATGTTTGGGATCGGATTTTATGATTTGATAAATCCAGGCCCTGGTTCCTTTAAACGGGGTGATATCAAGCGGCTTTTCGTTCGGTTGGTTGGTATCGACAATATAGATGTGATGGTTCTCATTCCCATCCTGATCCAGATGGAACAGCATTCGTCTACTGTCCTGCAGCCAGGCGATGCCATAGATGCTTCGCGATGAATGGGTATTGATCGTCTGCACATCATCTTTTCCAATGGTTCGAAAATAGATCGTCATAAGGCGATTTTTAGACTCCATCCAGGCCAGTTTCTTTCCATCAGGAGATACGGAGTATCCATACTTGCTATCCACATTCAGGAAAAAGTCCCTGAATGAGATTAAATCCGGAAGTTCGGATTGCTGTAACACCGGATGAACTGGGCTGGTTGAACATCCGGATACGAATATCATCAGGCTTACCAAAGCACTGAAATTAAGCTGCCAGAGTTTTTTCATTTTTTGATCTTTGCTGAATTTTTCATGGGCGGATCGGCGGGAAACGAACCGATAAAAGTTTGCTTTGCGTAAACTAACTGAAACGGAATGGAAAAACAAGAGGATGTAGGATAAGCATTGGTAACATATCAGGAAAGTGTATTTTACTTGCAAAAAGGAGAACATATGTTTACTATTTCGGTTGAGTGGTTTGCCTTCTGACAATGGAATCCCCCCTTTTAAGGAACACAGTCCGTCACCCCGGCGAAAGCCGGGGTCCAGTACACATAGACTGGATTCCGGGTCAGGCCCGGAATGACAAATTCCGGAGAGTAAATCACGTCCGGGTCCTTTGGTCTCAGATTTATTACGTTCATTTCACTTAAATATAGCAACGCCCATTTATGAAGCCCATTGACGACAAAACTCAAACCATTATCAGCGAGATATCCGCCCGCTATCAGGGGGCGGTTCTGGCAAGAGGGGTGGTGCCTGCTCAGCCGGAGCGCCTGGCTTCCTGTGTGGATCGGGTCGATAACTTCCTGGAGGGAGGTCTGCCGTTTGGGGGGATTACAGAGTTTGGTGTACCCCTGGGGAAGGAGGGGCGCCTGCTGGTGCTGAAATTTGTGGTGAATGCCACCCGGGGCATTCGGACGAAACCCCTGTGGACCCTGTGGATCTCATCGCATGATACCTTCCGTGTGTTTCCGCCGGCCTGGTTTGCCAGGGGGGTTGACCCTGACCGAATTCTGTTTGCCCAATCTGAGAGACCGTTGCGGGATCTCAAGCAGGCAATCAACAACCCCATTTTCAAGCTGATTGTCCTGGATTCTCCCCGGAAATTCACCCGGGAGGACTGCTTTTATATCAATCGTCAGGCTCGTGCGAATCATCAGCTGGTTCTTTTGCTGCGGGACTTCTTTCTATCCAATCGGCAGGGAAACATCTGGGCCAGCCTGCGGATGAACTGCTGGAGACGGCATGCGGCTGATCGGTTTATGATTCGCGTGATTCGGGGACTATCGTGCCGGGAGCTGTCTGTTAACGGGTCGGAACTCGATGACAGGGGGCTGGAATGACTGTCGGGAGGGAAAGTGGTCGTCCACGGGTCTATATGGCTTTGACAGCAGGGGATGAAGCGCAGGATAAGCTGCAGTTTCTGACCACACGGGTCATGCGCTGGTCCGAACAGTCCTGGATTCTGGATATCTCCCCTTTTGTGCGCTATTGGCGAACCCGGGCTCAGTCCGCAGGCGTCACGGTCGTCAGTCTGTGGCGGACAGCGTTGAACAGGATTTTTGAACCGACCGGCGATTCGGGCCGGGAGAAGGTTATCGCCATCTCTCCTCCTTATCGTGCAGCCTGCGCGACGAACCCCTGGCTGGCACTGTTGATGTTGTACGGTATGGAGGCAAGGGGTGTCCAGGGGCTGGTCTGGCAGCAGAGTCGAACGGGAAAATCACTGTTGTCGGGTACCAGTTGGGACGTCTGGTGGCGGGGGACTGTTGCTGTCAACGATCACTTCCTGGCTGTGAAACGCAAGGGATTTCAGCCGGCCAGGTTCCGCGCGCAGTGTCACCGTCTGAAGCTGGGAGTGGCGCGCCTGGGATTCCGGCTACCGGGGGAGATGCATATTCTGAACGAGCAGGGTGTCAAAAAGCGGTTCGGGTCGGAATTAGCCCTGCTCTGGCGCTGGACCTTCGATGAGACGGTCGGCAGGTCCCGGGAGGGAAGCGAAACGGGCAGTGGTCAGGCAGTTCCGTTCCTGTACCGGATCAGCTTTCCCTGGCAGGGGTTTCGTTTCCGGGAGCCGCTACTGGTCAAGCGTTACCCGGACTATTCGCTGGAACACTGGGAACAGATAGCCCCACTATTGAGCGAGGACCTGGACCGGCTCTGTCTCTGCCTGGAAAAAAGCGGGGAGCAGGTCGTCCGGCTTGACTGGACAGTCACCCTCGAGGACTTGACCTGCCTGCAGGTACCCATTCTTTTCAGAAATCCGCACGATCTCCGGCGGGAGGCGGGTGACCATCGCACGGCCCTCTCTCAGGCTCGCTATGCTTTTGAGGACGCAGCCCGGGAACACTATCCCCCGTCACCTGAGGGGGATGTGGAGACGGTGCTGTTGATCAGTAACTGGGAGCTGGCGTTGTCGGAAAGCCTGGTGGTGCCGGATGTCTGCTTCGACATATTCGGGGAGATGGCGGAAAAGGAGGGCGAGCTGGATATCCTGCTGCGACTGGAAAATGAATTGCCAGTGGTGCTGAACCGCTTTTCAACCATCAGGGACTGGCTGCCCGAGGATTCCTACACCTGTCGGGAACTGGCCTGGGAGGAGGCAGAAGATTACCCCACAGACATGCAGCGCTCTCTGGATGCGATAGCTGAAGAGAGGCCCCTCTACATCCGCAGCAAACCGCTACCGCTGAAGGTGAGTGATCGGAAATCCCGGGGGCGCTTTCTGGAAAGTACCCTGGACAAGTGGTGGCAGAAAGGAGGGCCGGCCCTTATTGAACGCAACTATTTCAAGCATGTCGATGGAGACGGAAACGCCACCTGGATTTTTCGGGACTCAGCAGGGGAGTGGTATCAGCATGGCATCTTTGGTTAATCACTGGCACGAGTGGATCTGCCACACCAACTTCTCTTTTCTGATCGGGGCCTCGCATCCCGGGGAGCTGGTGGAACGAGCAGCGCGACTGGGGTATCGGAGCCTGGGAATTGCAGATTATGATGGGGTTTACGGGATCGCCCGGGCCTGGGGAAACCGGAAGGAGATGCGGCGGGAGGGGCAGGCCATGGAGCTGTCGCTCCACTACGGGACCGAAATTCACCTGGCAAAGGATCATGATCTGCCGCTCTACTTTCAAGATACCCTGGTACTCTACGCTCAGACCCACAAAGGGTATTTCAATCTCTGCAACCTGCTTTCCTACAGTCATCGCGACGGGAAAAGAGGAGCCAATATCCCGCTGTCTTACCTGCTCTCTGCCCCCGTGGAGGACCTGGTCGCCATTCAGCCCATGAGGGGGCTGATCCGTCGGCAGGAGGGACAGGACCCCCTGCAGCTCAGGGAACGGTTCGGTCGGATCAAGGACCATTTTGGCGGTCGTCTCTACTTTGCTGTCAGCCGGCATCTCAACCGGGTCGAGGACTACTGGATCGGGCCAACACGGGAGCTGGCCCGCAGCCTGGGGTCTTCTATCCTCTTCAGCCAGGACGTTTTCTTTGCTGACCGCAGCCAGAAGGAGATCAGCGACCTGCTGCACGCCATCCGTCATAATCGCACCCTGGACGATATTCCGGAACAGCTGTTTGTGAATGCCCGCCGCAGCCTGCATTCGTTGGCATCGCTGCAGAAGCTCTACGGGGGGATGCCCGGGGCGAAGGCGGCCATGCAGGCATCAGAACATCTGGCTGACAGTTTCGACTTCGACCTGGACGAGCTGACATACCACTATCCCAAGGAGATGATCCCGGAGGGGTATACCCCCCAGAGTTATCTGACATTCCTTGCCTGGCAGTCGGCGGAGATCCGGTTCGGCAAGCCCCTGCCTGAGAAGATCGCTCAGCTGTTGAATCACGAACTCGCCCTGGTGGAGACGCTGAATTTTGCCGATTATTTTCTGACGGTCTGGGACATTGTTACCTGGGCCCGCTCCCGGGAAATTCTCTGCCAGGGGAGGGGCAGTGCCGCCAACAGTGCCATTTGCTACGTGCTGGGGATCACGGCGGTTAACCCGGACAAGTTCGACCTGCTTTTCGAGCGGTTCATCTCGGTGGAACGTGGCGATCCACCGGATATCGACGTGGATTTTGAGAACGGCCGTCGGGAGGAGGTGATTCAGTATATCTATGAACGGTACGGCCGCAGCAAGGCGGCCATGGTCTGTAATGTGATCACCTTCAAGTCAAGGGGTGCGATTCGCTTTACCGGCAAGGCTCTGGGGGTTCCTGAAACATTGATCGATAGGGTGTCCAAAAGCCTGGGGACTATCACGGCTCGCACGCAAACAAATGGCGAGACCATGACGGAAGTGCGTCAGCAGGCCGAGGCCGACAGCAGCCTGCCTGTCATTCCGGATCATACCTGGAACTGGTGGATCACGCTGTCGGAACGAATCCTCACCTATCCCCGTTTTCTGGGGGTGCATTCCGGCGGCTTTATGCTCTCGGATCGTGAAATCAACTGGCTGGTGCCACAGGAACCTGCCACCATGGAGGGGCGAACGGTGATCCAGTGGTCCAAGGAGGACGTGGAAGCCCTGGGGTTTTTCAAAATCGATATTCTGGCCCTGGGCATGCTGACGGCTATTCGAAAGTGCTTTGAACTGCTGCGGGCTCACTATGGAAAGTCGCTGAACCTGGCGACGATTCCCCCGGATGATCCGGAGACCTATAGCATGATTCAGCAGGCGGATACGGTGGGCGTGTTTCAGATCGAGTCCGCAGCACAGCGCGCAAGCCTGCCGGTCTTAAAACCGGAACACTTTTACGACCTGGTGGTACAGGTGGCTATTATCCGCCCCGGTCCCATTCTGGCTGGGGTCAAACATCCCTACCTGCGACGTCGGAACGGACTGGAACCCGTGGTGTACGCTGATAAACGCCTGGAGCCCATTCTCAAAAGGACCTATGGCACCATCATCTTCCAGGAACAGCTGATGCGGGTGGCCATTGCGGTGGGTAATTTTACGGCGGGAGAGGCCAACGAGATTCGCAAGAATATCGGCTCCTTCAGCGCGAAGGGCAATATCGGGCGCTGGGTGGTCAAGCTGACACAGGGGATGGTGGAAAACGGCATCAGTCGGGAGTTCATCCAGGAGGTGGTTAAGCAGATACAGGGGTTTTCCAGTTACGGATTCCCTGAATCACACGCGGCTTCCTTCGCGTTGCTGGCTTACGCCTCCTGTTACCTGAAGTGCCACTTCCCGGCCGCCTTTTTTGCAGCCCTGTTGAACTCTCAGCCCATGGGTTTCTATCAGCCGGACACCCTGATCAGAACTGCCCGGCATGCGGGGGTGCCGATCCTGCCGATTTGCGTGAACTGTTCTGACTGGGATGCGACGCTGGAACAAGTAGTAGCGGATAGCAACAGAGCGTCTGTTGCCATTCGCCTGGGCCTGAATATGGTCGCAGGTCTCAGCGAAAATGCGGCCCGGGCATCGGTGGCAAAACGGCATGCTGTTGGTGTGTGGAAGGATCTGGAAGGGTTTCTGGCAGGTTACCATTTCACCCGCGCTGACCTGACCGCACTGGCAGCAGCCAATGCGCTACAGGTGTTCGGGTTGGACCGTAAATCCGCCATCTGGCTGGCCGAATCTCCCCGCTATCGACACTACCTGCAGGGGGAGCATTTTCAGTATACCGCTGTGCCGGAGGAGATTGAGGTGGAAGAGACGGTACCCTTCCCCGAAGAAACGGAAATGGAGACAGTGGAAGCGGATTACCGATCCACAGGCACCTCCCTCGGGCGCCATTTTTGCCTCCTGATCAAGGAGCAGGCCTGGGTCTATCCGGTACCTGTGGAGCAGGTGCTGTCCTCTGTGAAAATATCACAAGTCCAATCAGGTGCCACCGTATTTGTTTTTGGAATGGTCCTGGTTCGCCAGTCTCCTGGAACCGCCAAAAAAATGCTCTTCATTACCCTGGAAGATGAGGTTGGAACGGTACAGGTGGTGGTCCAGCCTCAGATATACAGCCGCTATTGCAGGGTGATTGACGACCAGCGCTTTCTCTGTGTGACCGGGAAACTGCAGAAGCAGGCTGGTGCCATTTCGGTGCTGGTATCACAAGTGTTCTCTCCTGAACCGAGGCAGGCAACCGTGATACCCTTGGAGCAGAAAGAGGACTACGATCGCCTCAATGATGGTGAATATACCCGCATTCGAAACTATATGTAGACCGATGAGGAAAGAATTCTGATTGCACGGATAGGTGTAAGGGTGAAATAATGAAATATATAAAAAATCTTAATCTGTGGTCTGTTCCGTATTTGATACCAGACTGTTTTGTCAGTTACCTCTGTGTACTCTGTGCCTCCGTGGTGAATGCCGTTAATCACATCAAACCAATAAAAAAATGTTTCAAAGAATTCGAATCCGTTTTTCAAAGTTGCTACTTCTTGTTTTGATTGCAGGCCTGGCTCCGACGTTGTCCTTTGCTGAAAAAAGTGCTGAAACACAAAAAGGGCTGCTACTACTCTTCCTGAACCCTAACGGTCGGCCCTGTCAGATGCAGTCTCAAATCCTGAAAGAGAATATTACTGAGATCCAGAAATATGTCCAGGTACAGGGAATCAGCACGACTGTCCAGTCCCACCGTCCGCACTTTTACCGGTTCGGGGTTCGGCAGCTACCAACCCTGATCCTGATTGATACCGCTGGAAATGTGTTGCACCGGTTTTCGCCTGGCATTCATCAGGGAGATGCTATCCTGGCAGAAGTCAGGAAACTCGGGAGCATGTAATGGATATCAGCTTGACCAATATTCTGCTGACGGTCCTGGCCGGTATTACCAGTGTTGCCTCTCCTTGCGTGCTGCCGGTGATTCCCATTATCGTGACGGGAAGCGACAAGGATCATCGTTTCAGGCCGCTGCTCATTGTGTTGGGACTCTCTTTCTCCTTTATCCTGATGGGTGTGATATCCGCCAGTTTCGGGTCCCTGGTGGCCGGGAAGATGATGGCCATTGAAAAGGCAGCCGGTGTGATTATCGTGTTGTTCGGGGTGCTGATGATTTTCGATATCAACCTGTTCAAACGCATCACCATTTTTAACCGCCTTCAAAGTAGTTCCGGAGGGTCCCTGTCGGGTCTTTTTCTGGGTGTAACTCTTGGAATTATCTGGATACCCTGTATCGGCCCTATTCTTTCCGGGGTGCTTGCCATGGTGGCCAGCCAGGGTCAAATTGCACAGGGCAGCGTGATGCTGGCGTTCTATTCCCTGGGATTCGCCATTCCCATCCTGATCGCCGGCTACGGATCCCAGTTTTTCAGGCAACGAATTTCAGGTGTTATGAAATATCAACGACTTATTCGCTACATCAGCGGCGGGGTCCTGATCGTGTTTGGAATCTATATTTTCAGAAATGGACTGTTGGGATTTGGGTTTTAGGAGGTTCAGATGTGTGGTCGCTTTGCGCTGACGATGGAACTGCCGGAACTCCAGGAAGCATTTCCCTGGATTGATTTCGGATCCGTATATAAACCCCGCTACAATATTGCCCCGTCCCAGGAGATTATGGCGGTTCCTGGCATAACCAACAACCTAATTGCCTGGTTTCGCTGGGGGCTGATTCCTTCTTGGGCAAAAGATTCGAAAATCGGCTACAAGATGATCAACGCCCGGGGGGAGACGGTTGCTGAAAAACCCTCCTTTCGAAACGCCTTCCGAAACCGGCGCTGTCTGATTCCAACGGATGGATTCTATGAATGGAAAAAGGAAGGTGACAGTAAAACCCCTTACTGCATCCGGATGAAATCTGCACAACCCTTCTTCTTCGCCGGGTTATGGGAGCAGTGGCAGTCTGCTGAGGAACCTGTTTTTTCTTGTTCTATCATCACCACCGAGGCCAACGAGACCCTCAAACCCATTCACCACCGCATGCCGGTGATTCTTAACCCTTCAGACTACCAGTCCTGGCTGGACCCGGAATACCACGATGAGAAACATCTCTCGAAACTGCTGGTTCCCTATCTCGCAAAAGAGATGACCGCTTTCCCTATATCCAGACAGATAAACAATCCCCGCAACGAAGGCCCCGACTGTGTCGTTCCACAGGCAGGTTGATTTCTATTGTCATGCCGGGCTCCGATCCGGCATCCAGAAGATGTCCCCGTGCCCAGGTAGCCTCCCAATCGAAACGCTTTCCCCCTGTCCACTCTATTCTGCCTCTTATCAAAAAGAATCTCTGTGATCTCCGTGCCTCCGTGGTGAATGTCGTTATGCCGAATGCTGATTCGGCATCCAGGGGTGTAAACCATTAAATACATCTGGACCCCGGATCAGGTCCGGGGTGACGGCATGTGGTATTTATGGGAAATATAATTCAAATATTACAAATATTTACTAAGTTTTCTAAAAAAATGTTTGACATTCAAGGAGAGGAGATTAAACTAATAACAACTTTATAACATAAAGTACTTTGAAATAAGGAGGAGTTTATGACAACAATCAGCGAAGAGCAGGTGTCCAAACTGTTGGATGATCTGGCTTCAATCAAGTCAATAATCGGTGAGAACAAATCTGTGATGAAGCAGTTGCTGTTACCGATTCATTTTAGATTTATTTCCTTTTTTTCCGGCGTCGGCATCATTGGTATTTGTGCCTTATACTATTTTTTGTTGGAACGGTTTGGCGAATATGGGAACATTCCACCAGACATTCAAAAGATCTCAATTGTCGCGACTTTCTGTTTATGGCTGATGACTATTGTGCTGAAACGGGTCATGTGGTTAAGGTCTGTTCGAAAGGTTGATCAGCAGATCACCTTTAAACAAATAACCAGGAATCTGTTCCGGGCTCAGATATTTCACATCTGGATTCCAATTATTATCCTGATGCTCCTTGTCTCTATCTATCTTGTCATGATGGATTCGTCGCGATATATAGTTCCGCTGGTCTGCTTCGGGTTTGGTATTATTTATAACACCATCGGCAGTCTATCGCGAATTCCTCAATACTTGATAGTCGGTTATTGGATGCTTTTGACCGGTATACTTCCCTTTTTGTTTCCCTCGATGTCTGTCCTGATATTCCTGGCACTCAGTGTTGGTGGTGGGTTGCTGCTGTTTGGTGCATTGGTTGGAAAATCGAAATAAAGGGAGAATCGTTGTGGTGACACTGAATAAAATCATACATGAACGGGTCAGGCTACGGATCCTAACCTACCTGGCGACCTCTGATAAGGAGGCTGTCAGTTTCGGGGAACTGCAGGAAAAGCTGTCATTGACATCGGGTAACCTGTCGATACAGCTGAAAAAGCTGCAGGAGGCAAACTATGCTGAGATTCACAAGACGTTTAAGGATAATAAACCTTATACAACCGCTACATTAACTCTGAAGGGCTCTCAGGCCCTGACCGTGTATGTTGAAGAGATGGAAGAGCTGATTTCAGCCCTGAAAAAATAAACAATCCTAGGAGAGGATTATGAAACGTCTATTAAGTTCACTGTCTTACTACTTCGAGACGGTTCCGGACCGGATGCGGCGTCGCAAGTGGCTTGTCTGGTTGATATTTATGTTGATAACGGTTTTTGCGGCCTTTGGTATTCAGCGAACCGAATTTGATATGAGCCTTGAAGGTTGGTTTTCAGAAGACGATCCTATTAAGCTGTCTTTGGATGAATTTCATGCTGAATTTGGAAGTGATGACGGTGTATTCCTCGTTTATCGCCCCAGGGATGGTAACGTATTTTCGACCAAATCACTGCAGGCGATCAAGGGGATTCGTGAAGATCTGTTGAGCTTTCGGCTTCGGTTGAAAGAAGGAGAGACATCAGCCCTGGATCATATCGTGCGGATTAATTCGCTGATTAATGCTCCGGTATTGAAGACTGATGGTGATGCACTGATTTCAAGCCAGCTGGTTGGCAGCCATATCCCAACGTCTCAGGAGGAGCTGATTGCCATTCGGAGAACAGCTGAATCCCAGAAAAACTTCCCATTGCTCTATTTTTCCAGAGACAAAACATATGGTGGCCTGTTCATCGAAACTGATTTCGGGACGATTCCTGTGGGGTCAGAGACGTCAACAGCCCTGGAGGCAGATGAAGATCTGGTGCTTGATGATGAGTTGGAGATGGATGAAGAGTCCATGACAGTCAGCGATGATGTGATCAATGAACGCATCAAGTTTCAGCAGACTGATATGGATACCTACCTGGACCTGATGAAAGAGATCAATGCTATTCTTGAAAAACCGGAATATGCGGATCATATGGATTTCTACGCGGTCGGGAATGCCCCGATGATGGACTACAGTATGGAGATCATTGAAGAAATAGGACCGATGTATGCTGTCATGATCCTGATTATCATTGTCATGTTGTGGGTTCTTTTCCGGTCATTCAGCGCGGTCGTCTGGCCGATATCAATCGTCATCTTGAGTACGGTCTGGACAGTCGGACTGACTGGCTGGATGGGATTCACCATTACGACTATGGTGATGTTGACGATTATGTTGATCCTGGCCGTCGGAACAGCAGATGCGGTCCATATCCTGTCCGGCTACCTGTTTTTTCGAAATAAACGCCATAATCATCAGACTGCGATGAAATTGGCGTTTCAAAAATCAGCCCTCGCCTGTCTTCTGACTACTGTGACAACTATGCTCGGGATGTTGGCCATTACCTTTACGCCGATTGCTCACATGAAGACATTTGGTTACATGTCAGCAGCCGGGGTTGGCCTGGCGTTGGTATTCACGATCTATCTGCTACCGGTCATGATGGATCTATGGACGCCTGTAAAGAGGGAAAAGCCTGATGGAACACCGGAAGATATCTCTTCTGCGGGGCTGTTCAGTAAAATCTTCCACCAGCTGAAACGGGTCGGAGGGATACTTGCTATTGTTCTGTCAGCGATCGGTCGCTACTTCCCAAACCTCTCTAACCTGTTACAGAAAATTCTGGACCGGGTTCTGCCACTTGTACAAAAGAGCCCCCAAGGCTTTGCGCTACTGTTCCTGTCGGTTTTCGGTCTGTGTATATATGGGGCGACCCTTGTCAAGGTTGATAGTAATTTGATTGAGCAGTTCAAGGAGGGGACAAAGATCAGGGCAGTATACGAAATTGTAGATCGGGAAATGATGGGCTCACAGAACCTGGAGGTTTACCTGAATCTGGGTGTTGAAAATGCGTTCCAGGATCCATTCGTGCTGAACATCATGGATAGGTTGCAACAGGAGATTGCTTACAAATATAAAAAACTGGTTGTTAAAACCTCGTCGCTTGTGGATGTTGTCAAGGACTCCTACCAGACACTGAATGATGGTCGACCTGAGATGTATGTTATTCCGAAGCAGAAAGATATGCTGTCCCAGACCCTGTTTCTGTTTAACAATGCCAATCCGGAAGATCGCCGAAAACTGGTGTCAGATGACTACAGCCAGTCTCACATTAGTGTTCAGCTATTCAATGCGGGGTCATATGAATATACCAGCGTGTTCAATGCCATGCGCCTGGATATCGACGGAGCTGTCGCGCAGATCAGGGAGAGATACCCGGAGGCGAAGGTGACCATTACCGGAGGACTGGCGTTGATGATGGAGCTGTCTGATTATATTACCTGGTCCCAGATAAAAAGCCTTGGGCTGGTAATTGTGGTGATCAGTCTTATCCTGATTTTCATTTTCGGTTCTTTCAGGGCGGGTTTGATATCGATTATACCCAACCTGATACCAGCAGCCCTGACATTCGGGTTGCTCGGGCTGCTGGGTATGCCACTGGATGCGGATACCATGGTTATTGCACCGGTTATTATCGGGATCGCGGTCGACGATACCATCCATTTTATCACCCACTATCGTGCCGAGGTGCTGATTGATAACGATATTGTGCGCGCATTGCGGGATACCATAAAAGAGGTTGGACAGGCGATTACCTTCACAACACTGATCCTTGGGTTTGGATTCAGCATCATGGCATTTTCATCCCATGTGGGGATGTCTAACATGGGGCGCTTCGGCACATTGGCGATTTTTGCAGCGCTGCTTTGTGACCTGTTCATGCTGCCGGCTTTAATCCTGATCTTTAAACCCCGGTTTCTGGACAAGAAGGCAACAGTGTTGTCTACAAATGAGTAACTTCTGCTTGGAGAACAGATGAAAAATTTCAAATGGTTTGTTTTAATGGTTGTTACCATCGTTTTGGGAGGCCTGTCTTTTCCAGCCTATGCTCGATCAGCAAAGGAAATTGTGACTGAGGTTGACCGGGTGTCGCGTGAATCTTTCAGTTCGACTGTGCAGAAGATGAAGCTCTCCACCTGTAAATATGTGGTGAAGAAAAGACGGATGCGCTGCACTGAAAAACCGCGTGTGAAGTTGATAGAGAGTATTCAGAAAGATATGGGAAAGAACAATGCAGATTCGTACTCCATTGCCGTTATCCTTGAGCCTGTCAGCGATCGGGGCATTGGGATGTTGACCTACGACTATGATGCTGTGGACCGGGATGCGGATACCTGGCTGTATCTTTCTGCCCTGGGTAAGGTAAAACGCATGATTTCCAGCAGTGAAAATAGTGATGAAAGCGGTAGTTTTTTCGGGACGGAGTTTTCCGTTGAGGATATGGAATCCAATAAAATCGCGGAATACACCTATCGTATTCTCAAGGAGGGAACCTATATGAAGCGTCCGGTATGGATCCTTGAGTCTGTTCCCACAGCAAAACGGGCCAGGAAAACACGATATGGAAAGGCTGTCTCCTGGATTGACAAGGAGCGTTTTTTGACGCTGAAAGTCAACCTGTATAATCGGCATGGGAAGCTTTACAAGCAGCTGACTATGAGGGGGATTGAGCAAATTGACAAGGTCTGGGTGTCCAGGAGAATGACGATGAATAATCTTTCCACCCGGCGGGTGACAAATATGGAGCTGAAATCAGTTGCGTTTAACATGGAGGTGCCCGACGAATTTTTGACACAGCGGACCCTGACCGATTTTGCTTTCCGGGAGCGGTACCTGGTGAACCTCCGTAAACATATCAAATAGACAGAACATGAAAACCACTTTCGTGAGAAATGCCCGGACAGCCAGTCAGATCATCTGCCTGGCTATTTGTCTATTACTGGGGGTTATGTTCAACTCGGCGGCGGGCAGTGATTCCGCATTGACCATGCCATCTGATTCACTCGAAACGACAGAGATGGAAGAGACTGAGCTGGCGTTTGATGATGAAGAATCCGGAGAACTGGAGATGGAAGAGGATGACAGCATTAATGGTGGCCCATCGGACGGCCCCTCCCTGCTATCGCAAATTCTGAAGCCTGCCCGGTTTACCATTCGGTATGAGCTCTCCTATAAAACGGAAAGTCCGGCTGGAATGATAAACAACCGCTCCTCATTTCGCCTGGAGTATTCAACCTTCTTCCTTGATCAGTTCTACATCCAGTTTGACGCCAAATTGAACGCATTCTGGGAAGATGATCATCGAGCCGAGGCGGAAGAAAAAGATGTTTTGCTGGAGACCAGTAGCAGGGAGGCTTTTGTGCAAGCCAGCTTTGCGGAAACCAGTATCAGGGTTGGTACTCAGGTAATGATCTGGGGGGAGTCCGACGGTGGCGCTATAACGGATGTGATCAGCCCCAGGAATTATTCAGAACTGTTTTTTATCTCTCTTGAAGAGTCCAGGATCGGTCAGCCCATGGTGGCTTTAGACCAGTTTTCATCAATTGGTCAGTGGTCTGTTTTCTATGTCCCGGATCCAGAGTTCAATACCTATCCTGAAGAGGGGACAGCTTACGCTGTTGATCCCTTTGAAGGCATGGCGGAATATCGGGATGAAGAAGGAGATGAATCGCTGGATGAGTTCGGTGTCAGGTGGAAAAAGACCTTTGGAAAAAGCGATGTCAGTATCATGGCCGCAAGCCTGATGGATAACGATTACGCCTATCGTATGGATGGATTTACAGGAAGCGGACAATATGTGATATCAAAAACCCGACAGCGCTACAGTATGCTGGGAACCGCTTTTAATTACGTAACGGGCTCTTTCCTGCTTAAGGGGGAGATTGCACGGAAGTCGCCTCGAGTTTTTAACGATGCAAGCTATCAACTTATTGAAAGAGATGTGCTGGATGTCGCCCTCGGGCTGGAATATTCGCAAGGCGGGACCTACTCCCTGGGACTGGAACTGGTGAATAACCACGTCGATGACTGGTCCGATGACCTCCTGGGTGTCCCTGAAGACGCCCGTTCGCTTGTGCTTGTCTGGAACCAGACTTTCCTCAATGAAGATCTCTCTCTGAACTGGATGACACAGGCTACCGTTCCTTATGCAGCTTATATCCACTCCCTGACCTCCTCCTATAAATGGAACGACGGTGTTACCATTTATCTGGAAGGTTACTGTCCGGATATTCGGGATGAGGAGAGTGCGTTGTGGGTGTACCGGGATCAGAAACAACTGGTGTTGAAAGCCCAATATCAATTCTAGCAGAATTGCCTGCTGTCTGTTCTAATCTGACTCGCCCCAGGGGTATTGAAAAAGGACAGTGACCTGGCTGTCCTCATCCCCGGTTGCCCAGTCCAACCGGTAGACGTTACCCGATTCAGCCACAAACCGAAAGCCAGCACCATAAGTGGACCGTTTGATATCGCCCAGGGTCTCTTCTGTTTCTGACACGGCTCCCTCCTCCCAGAACAGTGAGAGCTGCATGGCATGAACGATATCTTTCAGGATGAAGAGATTGACCTTCGATTGTGTTGTGGTGATATTCCACCGAAATTCCGTTCCCAGAAGCTCCGTGTGGGCGCCCTTATACCTCATTTCAGGATAAGATCGGAGCCGGTAAGCACCGCCTAGTGTTTCCGCAGTACCGTATTTGTTGGCATTGGCTTTGTTGTTGGCATCAGCCAGGTGGGGTGCTTTACAAGTATCATTATCCTGTGAAGGTGGCGGATAAAAATAATTACAATAAGCGATCTTATCAGCTGCGATGACCAATGGGTCTGTTTCTCCTTCCTTTTTTACTGTCGCATCAGAACGGAAGTAGTGAAAAACCCAGGTGCTGTCTTCAAGGATGGGGATGTAAAGGGTGGCACTCTGTGACAGGACCGTATATTCAGGGTCACCATTTTCCAGCGCCGGAACCTTGGTTGTGGACTGTTTCAATCGAAGGCCGCTTCTGGGGTCGGTGCGGTCATCGGTCAGGTCCAGTTGAACCCCCCAGGAGGTGGACTCGGATTTAATTTCTTCCGGCTCGTCCAGATGGAGAAACAGAGTGTCATCAGGTTCATAAATATCGGTTGTTTGCGCAGCCCAGTTCTGGGCGCTGTACCAGAATTCCATGCGTCGGTCCAGCAGGGTGAATACCGCCTGAATCCGCGATTGCTGGTAGCTGTCTCCGACATAGGTAAAATAGTCGTCGGCTCCGGTCTCCATCCCTCGGGTCTCCCACATCTGAATGCCAAATTTGGATACCTGCATGTGGCTGGTGTTGAGGTAGAGATGCTCATCCACCAGAAACAGTTCGTTCATCATCAGATAGTACCCTTCAGCATCTCCATTAAACGCCAGCAGGATGGCATCGATCTTGGTTTTAAACGCGTTTCCCGCATAACCGACCAGCATCATCCCTCCGCCGACACCTGGATAATTGTAAGGGACTGGCAGAATCAAGTAACCGGGGGTGTCGATAAACTGATCACGGCGACGTTCGAATTCGAAGGATTGCAGAGGGCCGGGGGATATCAACAGCTGGAAGCTGAATATCAGCAGCAGGAAAAATGATTTCGGGTGGTTCTGTGATATTCTCTTTAGTGACAGGATGGAGGCCATGTTTTCTCTACAGTTGGATAAAAAAGGGTAACGATTCATATGGAGCGCATTTCTCACCCCGTTTTTTTGTCGGTCGCAGTGTCTCTGCCGGAATTGTTGACAGCACACTATCTTAACGAGCTTATGTCTAGGCATATAGCTTGTGAAAACAGAAAAGTCAAGAATTCGACTGTTCTATTGGGCCCAAGCAGAAAAAGTGGCATGGATTTCTTTCGCCAGGGTTGAAAAAAAGAAAGTATGTTGGATTGGTTAACTATTTGGAAAACAAGGCTAATATTGCCATACCTAAGAATTGGCCCTTTACGGGAAGCGTTGTCACAGGTATAAAAATGAAAACAGCTCAAGAAGCAGGCTGTTTGAAGGCTACGTTTCTGATCGGAACCATACGGATATTTCCTCAACTTTTTATCACCTGCCCCGATACGGTCGTTTGGGATTTGTGAACAGGCGATCGGGGTCTCTCGTTACTCTTCCGTTACGTGCTTGCCGTCAGGTTCTGAACGTTTACTGATAATCCAGACTAGACAGGAAAAATGAATAAACAGAAACTCCATTTACACTCGATGCTGGTTCACTCTGTGGCTGCCCTGGCACCGCTGGCAGCGATCGCTTATATATTCCTGAAGCAGGGGGTTAATTTTCTATCCTTTGACGCAAAAACCTGGGGATTTCTGGTGGTGGCGGCAACAGTTCTGTTGTTCCTGACGATGCTTCCCTCTGTGTTGACCGGAATATTCGAAAGAGGACATATCTACGTTAAATGGCACTCAACACATCAGATCAAATTGGTGCTGTCACTACTTTTTATCATGATGCTGGTGATTGAACTGGTATTGATTAAATCCGGTGGGTTGAATGCTGAAATGTTCGAACTGCAGGGAATATTAATTATATTTGGGAACAACATCGTATCGTTCTTACTCTGTAAATATGGATTAAAAATTACACTGGGTCGTCAGTCACTGGAAAAAACCTCTTATGAGCCGGATATGCTGAAGAAGGAACCGGTGGATATTCTGGTTATCAATGGTGAACTGAAGAAAGAAGAACCCAAATACCTGGACTTGTTAGTGGAGAGATAATATGGAATTCAGCTTAACGAAGGAACAACAGGAACATGTCGAGAAGGCCCGTGCCTTTACCAAAGAGTGGGTGTCGCCTAATGCTACCAAGTATGATCGTTCGGGAGAGTTTCCGAAGGATATCTGTCAGGAGGCGTTCAAACAGGGTTTTATGAATCCCCATGTTCCCAAAGAGTATGGTGGACAAGATCAACACGTTCTGGATCACTGCCTGATCGCGGAAGAAATCTGTACCGGATGCTCCGGGATTTTCACTGCATTGGGATCGAACGGTCTCTCCCAATATCCCGTTATTTTTGCGGGGAACGATTTTCAGAAAAAGAAATTTCTGGAGCCCATGACCCAGGAACTGATGTTTTCGGCTTACTGTGTCACCGAACCGGAAGCCGGATCTGACGTCTCCCGGATTAAGACCACCGCCAAGAAGGTTGGTAACGACTATGTGATAAACGGTGTGAAGTGGTGGATCACCTGTGGCTCTGTTGCCAGCTGGTATTTTGTACTGGCACGGGTTGATGACCGAGCCACCGGTTTCATTGTCCCGGCCGATACAGATGGTATTATCCGTGGTCCCAAGGAGCACAACCTGGGCCAGCATGCTTCCAATACCATTCGCGTCACCTTTGAAGATGTGAAGGTCCCTGAAGCGTATCGCCTGGGAGAAGAAGGGGACGGCTTTAAAATTGCCATGAAGACCTTTGATCATACCCGACCCGGTATTGCTTCCGGCTCCAATGGTATCACCAAGGCGGCCCTGAATATTGCTCTGACCTATGCAAGAGGGCGGCGCGCGTTTGACAAAAAGCTGATCTCCTACCAGGGCATTTCGTTCAAACTGGCGGAAATCATGACCAAGTTGGATGCTGCTCGCTATATGACCTACCTGGCAGCGGATCTGTTTGACCGGAAAAAGGACAACGCCCGTCAGGCCGCTCAGGCAAAATGGTATGCGGCGGACGTGGCCATGTGGGCAACAGTTGAATGCAGCCAGATCCTGGGCGGGTATGGATACACTAACGAAATGCCGGCGGAAAAACTGATGCGGGATGCCAAAATCTACCAGATCTATGAAGGGGCATCCGAAATCCAGAAGATGATTATCGTTGGAAAACTGATGCGAACCCGTGAAGTCCACTAATCTAGGAGAACAGTATGTTAAGTGATATGATGAAACTGGTGGACCGGTTTGTTGGCATCTTCAAGAAGAAACTGTATGGGAAGACCTTTTACTGCCCGGTCTGCCACCTGGAACTGTCAGAGCATGATACCGATGAAAACGGGTGTCTGGTTTGCCCGCTCTGCAGTGTGGTGATCGAACTCTACGAGACGTACGGTCATTTTGTGCCGATTGTGAATGATGTGGAGATCAACCGGAAGCAGCCCAAGGCACGGATGCATCCCATGGCGACTCATCTCCCCATTGGCTTGTTTCCATTTGCCATGCTGGGGGCCGGTTTTCTGTTATTGATGTCGATTTATGGCTGGCTTGCCGGGGTTACTGCTGAGAACAGCCCGTTTATGGCGGATATATCCCCCATTATCGACAATGTGACACTGATTCTGCTGACGATTGCGGTGGTCTCTTCGGCTCTGACCTTTCTAAGTGGCTTTCTGGACTGGCGGAAAAGATATGCTGGTCGTTCCTACCGGGTGATCACCCTCAAAATTATTCTGTCGACCATTTTTCTGGTAGTGGGACTGGCAACGGTGCTTCTGCACCCTGTGGTGTTCAGTGCGGGAATGGTTGGTTTTGGCAGCTTGATGGGTTTCCTGGCGGCTCTGCTCTACTTTATACTCATGGGAGCCGGCATGTTTATGCTGGCCACGTTGGGACACGTCGGTGGATATCTCGTGTTCGGAAAGTAGAACCCCCTATCAGATCGTCCGTTTCTCCTCAGGAGGAAAGCGGACGACACTTCCAGCCTTGATCCCTTTTCTGCCATATTGCCGATTCTACTTTCCGGATGGACCGATCAACGGTGCGATAAAGAGTCCGACTACCATGCTGACCAGCAAGATCACCACGGGAATAGTAGCTGTTGCCAGTGTTGTCAGAATAGGTCCCGGGCACAGGCCGCTGATTCCCCAACCAACACCGAAAATCAAGGCTCCCACCGTCGTGCGCAGGTCGACATCATTTCTGGTTGGAATCTGGAATGTTGTGGCGATGACAGGGCTCTTCCGTCTGGTAATTATCTGAAAGGAAAGGTAGTACACCCCGACTGCACTGGCCAGTACAAAAACCAGGGAGTGGTCCCAATTGCCAAACACATCAAGAAACCCGGTTATCTTGGCGGGTTGGGTCATCCCGGACAACGCCAGCCCGACGGAAAATAGGGCACCACTGACAAAGCTTGCAAGTGCCTGAGCCATCATATCATCCCCCCAAACTGCGTGTTAATTACCCAGACCGTGACAATACCGGCGATGGTGAACATCATGGTGATCATCACCGATCGATTGGACAGACGCCCGACACCACAAACACCATGGCCACTGGTACACCCATTTGACATTCCTGATCCGATGCCGATTAACAGACCTGCTGCGCCATAGGCCCAGAGAGATCGACTGATCTCTACCACGGCATAATTTGGGAACAGGATGCTGATCAGGATGCCGGTTCCAACCATTCCGATCAGAAAGGTGGCTCGCCATAGAAAATCGTTTTTCTGATAACGAAGCGCCCCTTTCAGAATTCCGGAGATGCCGGCAATTCTGCCATTGAATAGCATCAAGCTGATAGAGGCCAGGCCGATCAGGACCCCGCCTAATATTGGGTAGATAACCGCCGTGTTGTTGAGTAATTGTTCCATAATATCACCTCTTTAAAAAAGCGCTTTCACCTCGGTTACAGAGTCTGCAAGATGGAGTTCCCGCAATTATGTTACTTATGGCAGGCCTGCATGGGGGATGTCAACATCAATAACATCGATGCATCCGCCATGAAAGGGTCTTCCCGCAAAAGGATCCGGGGGCTCGGATGTCAGGATAAACAGGGTTCGTCCTTCTTCTCCACCCAGCATGCAGGCGTAGGTACCAGCATGCATGGGTATGCGGTCCGTAATGTCACCGCCTTCCAGGATCCTGAACACCTCAGAGGTCGTTGGTGATGCCACCCAGATGCCACCTTCGGCATCCAGGCTGATGCCGTCGGGCACCGGGCCATTCATGCCAGCCCATACCCGGCGACCACTTAAAGACCCGTCCAAGGCAATGTCAAAGGCAGTAAGGCGGGAGCCGTAGGTTTCTCCAACGATCAGTGTTTTACCATCGGGGGTGATCACGGTTCCATTGGGAAACAACAGGTCATCAGCTACGATGCGTGCCTCTCCATCCGGGGTTACCATGATGATCTCTGCGGTGCGGATGGGCTCGCCGGTGTTGAGGTCAAAACCGAAGTTTCCGATATAGGCTCGCCCCTTGGCATCAACCACCATATCGTTGCAGTGGTAGGTGGCCAGGTTCCAAAGGTTGGCAACCTCTTCCAGCCCCTTGTCAGTCAGCTTGAGCAGTCGCCGATCACCCATGGAGACGATCAGCAGTTCCCCCTGAAGGTTCCAGCCAAGTCCGGAAGGATTCCCGGGGACAGTGACGATGGTTTCCAAATTGCCGGAAAGATCGACTGTCATGACCTGCTGGGCATTCATGTCTGAAAACCAGAGCTTCCCATCATGCCAGCGTGGTCCTTCCGGAAAGACCAGCCTTTCTGCCAGGCGGCGGGTTTCTGCCATATGTTTTCCTGGTGTCTGCTGTTGTCGAAGAGGCTCGCCGGATCAAGTGGACTCCAGCGATTATTGTGGGCTAGAGTGTCTTTTTCACTTCCTTGAAACCACTGGCTGCAAATAGAACCTCCGGCTTGGGCAGTTCAATACCCAAGGTTTCCTGAAGGACATCTTCAATCGTTTCAGCGAAGACAAATGTCAATTCAACGCGAATCTCTTCCGGGATATCGAGCAGGTCTTTTTCATTCTCCTTTGGTAAAATCACCTTTTTAACACCGGCCCGGTGGGCCGCCAGCATTTTTTCCTTGATGCCACCCACCGGCAGAACCATACCCCGGAGGGTTATTTCACCTGTCATTGCCATTTCCCCGTCGATGATGCGGCCGGTGAACAGAGAGGCCAGGGCTGAAAAAATAGCGACGCCAGCGGACGGCCCATCCTTTGGAACCGCTCCGGATGGTACATGGATGTGGATGTCTTTCTCATCAAATTTAAAAAGGGTGCTTCCAGGTGCCAGCCGGGATCGGATCAGACTCAGCGAAATCTCTGCCGATTCTTTCATCACATCTCCCAGTTGCCCCGTTAGGTTCAGATGCCCTTTGCCAGGCATGTGGGTTCCTTCTATAAAGAGGACTTCACCGCCCACTGGCGTCCAGGCTAGGCCGGTGGCTACACCCGGCGGGTTGTTTGCCTGGGCCATATCATGCCGGACAAGCTGCGCTCCCAGAAGGTCGAACAGCATCTCTTCTGAAACAACATAGGGCAGTTCCACGCTCTCTTCCACAATTTTTTCCGAGGCAACCCGTGCCACGGTCGCAAGCTTTCGCTTCAACTCCCGAACACCTGCTTCCCGGGTGTACTGGTCAATGATACTGCTGATGGCATCATCGCTGAACTGCAGTTGGCTGCTGTCCAGGCCATGGTCCTCCAGAACGGACTGTACCAGATGCTCTTTGCCAATGTGATACTTTTCGTTGTCAGTGTAGCCGGTTATCTGGATGGTCTCCATTCGATCAAGCAGCGGCTTGGGAATGCTCTCCATGGAATTGGCCGTAGCGATGAAAAATACCTCTGAAAGATCGTAAGGTACTTCCAGATAGTGGTCTGAAAACGAGTTGTTCTGTTCCGGATCGAAGACCTCCAGCAGAGCACTTGCCGGATCGCCACCGTAACCCGGCATGACTTTGTCCACCTCGTCCAATACAAAAACCGGATTGCGTTCACCGGCCTTTTTCATCCCCTGGATGATCCTGCCGGGAAGGGCTCCTACATAAGTTCGGCGATGTCCCCTGATCTCAGCTTCATCCCGGACACCACCCAGGCTGATGCGGACGTATTTACGATCTAGGGCTTCAGCAATACTCTTGCCCAGACTGGTTTTGCCGGTCCCCGGAGGGCCGACTAACAGGAGGATGGATCCTTTTAAATTCTTTTTAAGCTTCAGCACGGCCAGATGCTGAATAATTCGGTCTTTTACTTTTTTCAGACCGAAATGCTGATCATCCAAGATTTTTCGAGCCTTATCCAGCTTAATGTCCTTTTCTTCTCCAGGTTTCCAGGGAAGCGCCACCAGGAGATCCAGATAGTTGCGAATGACATGGGCATCTGAACTTTGGGGACTCTGACTTTCAAGTTTATTCAGCTCTTCCAGGGCAACCTCGTGCACCTCGTCTGGCATGCCTGCTTCTTCGATGAGCTGGCGATGATTTTTCTTGCCCCCTTTTTCATCACCACTACCTTCATCCAGTTCTTCCTGAATGGCTTTCATCTGCTCCCGGAGCATTGTCTGACGGTAGTGTTTGTTGCTGCTTTCACTGAATTTTCGGGCCATTTCAATCTGGAGCTTGACCGACTCCCGCCGTTGAATGAGGTGATCAAGAAACTTCAGTCCCCGGTCCCTTAACGATCTCATTTCCAGCATTTCCTGCTTCTCAGCAACGGATATATTCAGAAATTGTGATACATAACCCATTACTTCATTGATATGTTCAAATTTTTCGATGATTCTCATGTAAGGCTCGGAACCGGAGATCTTCTTACCGATGTCCCCTGTGATGGACTTCATATAACGCAGCATATCGGATTGATCTTTTTCTTCAATGTCCTCGATATCCGTTAGCACCTTATAAGAAGCTGTTATCTGTCCATTGTTGATTTCAAGGTCTTCAATCCGCACCCGTTCCAGAACGGCAACGTGTAGATGATACTTGCGGTTGACACGGCTTGCCCTGATGACCTTGATTAAAATCCCTACACGGTAAAAATCGTCCGGCTTCAGATCCTGCTGCTGGAAATTTTGTTTCAAGGCGAGTCCTATGATTTTCTCTCGCTCGCCCGGGGATTCCTGGTCCAGCTTCTGCCCGAAAGCGTGCTTGACGCTGATCTCTGTTTTTAAACCCGGTAACAACACTGTGTCGTTAAATGGCAATACGATCATTCCCTCACCCTGTTTTTCATAGTCCGTCATCTTGACCTCTTTAGTGCGTGTGCTGAAAAACTGACGAAACGGTAGCGGATAAAGTCCGGTACACATCTGCCAGCATCCTGCGTCTGCCTCCTTACAGTTTTAACGAATATCGATTTCGATATGGACGGTTATATCACCGGACACTGCAACTGTCATTTTGCCTGCTATCTATTTTGCTGCTTGCCCCCCATAGGCATACAACAGAACCTGACCATCAGTTGCAGATGAAAAAAGACGAGAATTCAATTGGGTCTGAATCCCTCTATACATAAAATTTATCAACCTTCCAGCTTACTCAGGAACTGACTGAGTGCTGAAACACCCTGCGGGTTCAGGCGGGAAACAACCCGTTGCCCGTCCCGCCGCAGGTCTATCAACCCGGCGTTCGACAGCTCCTTCAAATGATGCGAAATGGTCGAGGGGACAATTCCCAACTCCTCGGCCTTTGTACGCTGACACTTGCAAGTGGCTTCTGCCAGATTGATCGACTCCTCCCCTGCCTGTAAGTGATCCAGGCAGTCGAAGAAGATTTTCAAGCGATGCGGGTTGGATAGCGCCTTGAAAATTTTGATGTAGATCTCAATATTATCCATATCTGTTTTAATGTTTGAATATTCGATGTAGTTCGAATATATCAATGTTTACCTGGCCTGTCAAGATCCGATAATGGTCTTTCTTCATTCCGCCCCCGGGATTTTGGGACAATGGGATGAAAAGATGTGTTCCGTATCAATTTATTAACATCAATAATATTGTACTATTTGGCTATCTTGAATGGAGATCAATTAATTACATGGATGTCAAATAAAATACTAACCGTTTAACAATAATTGAAAGGAGCAATATGGAATTTGTTGAATATAAGAATATACATGCCATGCTTAAGCAAACCGTTGATGAGAAGCCCGAAAAAACAGCTTATAAATGGTACAATGGGGATGGAGAGCAAGACAGTGTCAACTGGACGGAGTTTTACAAGCAGGTTCGAACCGTATCAAAAAGCCTGATGGCACTGGGTGTTAACAAAGGGGATAAGGTCAACATCATTAGTTACAGCTGCTTTCGTTGGGTCCTCTCAGACCTGGGAATCTCCACATGCGGTGGTGTTACGGTCGGCGTTTACCAGTCCAACCTTGCCAAGGACTGCCAGTATATTATCAATCACTCGGAAGCGGTGGTCATATTTGCAGAGGATGATGTTCAACTGAAAAAACTGCTGGAAATCAAGGACCAGATTCCAAATGTGAAAAAAGTTGTTCTCTTCAACGGCAGTCACAATGACGACTGGGTTCTCACCTATGAAGAGTTCATGGCCCTGAGTGAAAAAGATTCTGAAAAAGCCCTTGATGACGTTATTGCTGGAACAACCCCGGAAGACATGGCTGCCATCGTATACACGTCAGGCACTACCGGCGTGCCAAAGGGCGGTGTTTTAACCCATGACAATCTGACATTTACCTCTCAATCGGTGAAGGGCTGCACATCGATTTTAGATAATGACGAAACCTTCCTCTTTCTGCCCCTGGCGCACATTTTTGCTCGAACCTCGGTCTATTCAGCTATCCTGGCTGCATCCCCCCTGACGTTTGCCTCCAGTATTGAGACGGTTGTGGATGACATTGCTGCAGCGAAGCCCCACTGGTTTGCAAGTGTCCCCCGGATTTATGAAAAGATCTACGGCAAGGTAATCGCTGGTGCTGAATCCAAGGGTGGTGCTGCCCTGAAAATCTTCAAATGGTCGATGGCCGTTGGGGAACAGGTCGTTGATCTTAGATTGGCTAAAAAGCCGATTCCGTTCATGCTGGGTCTGAAGTACTCTCTTGCCACCAAGCTAGTGTTCAGCAAGGTCCAGGCTGCCTTGGGTGGACGTGTTCGGTGGTGTATCAGCGGCGCTGCACCTATCAACGCTACTGTCGAAAGATTTTTCCATGCAGCCGGAATCACTGTTGTGGAGGGGTTGGGTATGACTGAAAACACTTCCTTTTCACATCTTAACCGCTACGATAACTGCCGAATCGGTTGGGTTGGCCAACCGGGCCCGGGAGTTGAACAGAAGGTTGCCGCTGATGGCGAGGTAATGATCCGTGGTCGGAACGTCATGAGAGAATACTACAAGATGCCTGAGGAAACAGCCAAGAACATCACTAAAGATGGGTGGTTACTGACAGGTGACATCGGTGAAATTGACGGGGAGAATTTCCTGAAGATAACCGACCGCAAAAAGGATCTGATTATTACAGCGGGCGGAAAAAACATCGCACCGTCTGCCATTGAAGGAGTTCTGGCAACCTCCAAGTATATCAACCAGGTCTGTGTGATCGGTGACAAACGAAAATTCCTGAGTGCTCTGATTACACTGGAACCAGATACCATCATGGAGTATGCTCATGAACAGAATATTCAGTACACTGAGCTGAACGATCTGCTGCGGGAAGAAAAAATTACGCAGTTGATTGAGCGCGAGATAGCTGAAAAAAATACGGAGTTTGCCTCATTCGAGTCGGTGAAACAGATCTCCATTGTTCCTGAATTTACCATTGAGAACAGCCTGATGACCCCTTCCATGAAGTTGAAGAAAAACGTCATCATGAAAACCTTTGAGGAGACCATCGACGGGATGTATCCCAAAGATTAAGTCTTCTCTTACAACCAGACCGGGATGAAAATCATGAAGGTACTTGCCGGGTTTGTGATTTTTGTAGCAGTGATCCTCAACAGCGGATCGCTGCTGGCAATGAACCGTCTGGGTTGCCTGGGCCTCGGTGTTGCAGAGGTCTGGGTGCCGGGGCTGGGGTATGCTATTTCGCAGCAATGGGATAAGGCCATTGTTTTTGGTACCAGCCGCCTGGTCAGCAGCAGCCTTGCCTATGCATCCTATGATACTCCCTATTACCAGGAAGACCCGGACGATATCTACCAGATAATTGACAGCGAGGATTCCGAATCCGGAAAAACGGAACACCGGGTTTACCTGAACAAGGAGACCTGGGACGCGAACTACTACAGCAGCCTGAATTTCAATCTCCTGTTGACCACGTGGGGGGACCTGTACCAGCACAGCTGCCGACCCAATACGGAAACGTATGACCTGATGCTATCACCCTTTCGGTTTGACCATTTTTATAAAAATTGGATGTTCTGGGTACCTGTTGGAACGCTGATCTTGAATGTTGCCTATTTCCAGAATGCCTCTGAAGATGAGTCGGATACGCAAGTGCAGTATTTTCTGAGACGGGGCCTGAAGGAGTCGGACCTCAGGCGGGACTCCTTTTCAAAGTACTACATGGTCGGTGTGGGGGAGGAGATGTTTTTCAGAGGAACCCTGCAGCACTATTTTTTCGAGACCATGATAGACTCCTTCGGGTTCTCACCTTCTGCCAGTCGACACCTTTCCATCGCCGGCGCATCAGCTGTTTTTGCAGCGGGTCATGATGGAAGCGGTTTTACAGCCAATTCCCTGTGGGCATTTCTTTTTGGTGTATACGAAGGGTATGTGTATCACCCTTCTCTGGAATCATTCGATCTCATGACAGCCATCGCCATTCATTCCTGGTGGGATATCCTGGTGACCTATGCCATATTGAATGACGCCAAGTTCACCGAGTCCCAGGCTAAGGTACGTGTGCCGTTGCTATCGATCGGATTTCGGTATTGAACCCTCTGACAGCGGATTTACTGTTCAGTTCCTGCAAGACACCGGAATCGCTATTCAACCACGGGCTGAATGTTTTGGCAGTGTTAACCATGTTGTCTTTCTGATGTTGACCAGGGGCAATTTTCCCCAAAGAGATTGACTTCCCCTATCCTTTTCCTTATTATACTACCAAAACTGTTCGGCTCCACTCCATGGACAGGCATCCACGATAACCCTTTTAAACCCCATTCTGACTATGAAGGTTGTTTTTGGACATTCCAATATGGATCTGGATTGCTTCGGAGCCATAGCATTGATGAAATATCTCCATCCTGACTATCAGCCGGTGCAGAGCCAGCTGATTCATCCCATTGCCAGAAACCTGTACAACCTTTATCAAAACCGTTTCGGTTTTATATCCCCCAAGGACCTGAAGGATCACGAGATTGAGTCGGTGATCGTGGTGGATACCCGATCAAAAAGCCGGGTCAAGGAGTATTTCAAGTGGATCAAGGATTTTGATGGAGAGGTTGAGGTATATGACCACCACCCGTCAGATCATGACGACATTGAAGGGGCCCGCTATCACATCGAAAATTTCGGAGCGACCACGACCATTATTGGCCGTGAGCTGATGAAACGGGATATTAAGATCGAACCGGAGGATGCCACCATTGCCTTGGCCGGGATCTATTCCGACACAGGAAATTTCCAGCATGAGAATGTTAAAGAAGAGGATTTTGAGGTTGCTTCCTACCTGATGAGAAATAGCGCATCGCTGAAACTGGTTGCAACTTTTCTGCGAAGCCTGAAGGAAAAACACCAGATTTCACTCTTCCACGATATGTTGAACCGGTTGACCCATAAGAATATCAACGGACATTATATCGTTCTCAGCTATATTGAAATCGAAGACAATGTGGGGGGCCTGGCTGCCGTGACGGAGAAGATCTTCGAGATTGAACACTCTGAGGCCATCTTTTCTGTCTTCTACTTCAAGAAGAAAAATAACTCACTGATTGTAGCCCGCAGTAACAAGGACAATATCCGGCTGGACGAAATTATGGCTGAATTTGGCGGGGGTGGCCATGAACGGGCCTCTTCTGCTCTGGTCAAGGACCAGTCCGGTATGATGGTTTATGCCATGCTGGAGGATCACCTGAAGAAATCATTGGTCCATGCGGTGGTTGCGGGGGACATCATGGTAAAGGAGGTGGATGTTATCAAAGAGTCCATGACCCTGATGGAGGCTTCCATTTTTCTGGAAGAGGTCAATCATACCGGTGCGCCGGTGTTGTCTGAAAGAGGGGAAATCGTTGGATTCATGACACTCAGGGACATCATGAAGGCTCGAAAGGCTAACCAGATGCACGTATCCGTGCGTGGGTTCATGACCACGAATGTGATAACGGCCAGCAAAGACCTGACCATCAGGGAGATTGAAGATAGCCTGTTTCAAAATAATATTGGACACCTGCCCATTGCCCAGGGAAAAAGTCTGATCGGGATGATAACCCGATCAGACTACCTGCGGTTCATGGAACAAGATTCGAAAAAAACAACCCTCTGATCGATTTCCACCGCATAATAAGGAGTCTCTTTGCAGTTTGAGCTGGACATAATCAAGGTTGTGCCACCGGGTGACGGATTCGGCTATTATGAAGGAAAGGCGGTATTTGTTCCTGCCACGTCCCCTGGAGACAGGGTCCGGGTTTTCTCCCTCCGGGAAAACCGAGGGACTATTTCGGCAGCCCTGCAGGAAGTTCTGAGCCCTTCACCTGACCGCATAGAGCCCCCCTGCCCCCACTATAGCCAATGCGGTGGATGTTCTCTGATGCACCTGGACTACAAACAGCAGCTGGAGTTGAAACGTCGGATGCTGATCGAAGTGCTCGAGAATCAAGGTATCCAGTGGGATCCCCAGGTTGTACCCTCTTCGGAAATGACCCGGTATCGTCACAAGACCCGCGTCCGGTGCGTTGATGGGCAGTTGGGGTTTTCAGAGCGCCAGAGCAATCGGATAGTTGAAATACCGGAATGCCAGATTTTGACAGAAGGGATACTGTCGACCCTGAAGCGACTTAGCCAGTTGGGCCGGTCACATGCTGAGTTCCAGCTGTTGCAGTCCTGTAAAACCGGCGAGGTGGCGGTATCAATCCTTGAAGGGAAGCAACTGGTGCCACTGCCAGGCTATGAGCAGTCCATTGAAGAGGATTACGGATCAGGTCCGCTTGTCCTTCACAGCCATGGGTTTGCGCAGTCCAACCCCTTCATCACCACCGCAATCATCGAAGACCTTCAACACCATGCCATGGATTCCGGGCCCATCTGCGAACTATTCTGCGGTTGCGGGACCTTTTCTCTGGCCCTGGCAGCGTTCACTCCCAGACTTATCGGTTATGATATCAGTCCTCTTTCCATTCAGACAGCCCAGGAAACCCTGCAACGGCAGAATCTGGATCATGTAGAATTTGCAGCCATCAACCTGAACAAACTGATGGAACTGCCAGCGGCCGATGTCATTGTGGCTGATCCGCCCCGCAAGGGGCTTGGGCAGCATCTTTGTCGATTGATATCCCGTTCAAAGGCTCGCAAGCTGCTTTATGTCAGTTGCAATCCGGTCAGTCTGGCAAGAGACATAAGGGAATTGACGGGACAGGGGGGATTTGAACTTGTGGAAATGAAGGGGTACGATATGTATTGCCACGCCACCCACCTGGAGGCGATGGCTGTTCTGGTTCGGCAGGTTTAAAGTTCTCCTTTCAGGTAGGCGTCCCACTCCACAGGCAACAAGTACTTTTTCTTGTTATTGCACTCTTTGCAGCAAGGAACAATATTACTTTTCTTTGAGAATCCGCCCCGGCTGACGGGAATCACATGGTCCATGGTCAGCGATTTGGCCGGAAACCGCTGTTTGCAGTAGTAGCATTCACCCCGACCTCTTAGGTTTTTCCACCACTGTGTCTGTCGAAGTTCCCTTGCTATCGCTTTCTCCCGTTTGAGATGACTCTCATCTACGGGGAAAAAATCGCATTCCAGTGCCATAATTCGTTACTTGAATATTACCGTCCGATTCCCATTAATGATGACCCGGTGTTCCAGGTGCGCTTTGACAGCTCGAGCCAGGACGATACGTTCGATATCCGCTCCCATCTGGGATAGCTCAAGCGGAATATTCTTATGGGTGACCCTCAGGACATCCTGTTCGATAATGGGACCCGCGTCCAGCTCAGCCGTAGCATAGTGTGCGGTGGCCCCAATCATTTTTACGCCTCTTTCGTAAGCGCTCTTATAAGGGTTTGCCCCCTTGAAGGCGGGCAGGAAGGCATGGTGGATATTGATGATCTTTCCGTAATACGCTTCCGTAAAGCCCTCTGAGAGAATCTGCATATATCTGGCCAGCACAATCAAATCAATATGATTCTGCTCCAGCAGGTTGATGACGTCCTGTTCCTGCTGAGCCCGCTCTCCCTTGCCTTTGATGGGCACGCAATAAAAAGGAATTCTGAATTTATCAGCGATGGCTTCCAGATAGGGGTGATTGCTGATGATCAGAGGGATCTCGCAATTCAATTCATTCTGTTCATGGCGGACAAGAATGTCGTACAGGCAGTGCGGAGCCTTGGTGACCAGAAGGGCGACACGTGATAGCTGGTTGGCATAAAATACAGACCAGTTTAGTCCCATGGGCTCACTAAAAGCCTGAAATTCTCCTTCCAGATCTTTTCTCGATGTCTTGAGATCACTCATATCCAGCTTGATGCGCATGAAATACTGGTTCTGTGTGATGTCGACGTGTTCCTGACAATTTAGAATATTAAATCCCCTTTCATAAAAAAAAGTGCTGATTTGTGAAACCAGGCCTTTCTGATCGGGACATTGTATTAAAAAAACAATCGATTCCATTTGCTTCTGCACCGGCTGACCATTCCAAAAAAAATGCCTGTCGCACAGGCAGCTTCGTCCGTAAAAACACAGTATCCGATATTACCGGAAATAAATCCATCTCGATTTCAGGTTTTTGCCGCTGTTCATGACCTTCTTTCAATGGCAACAGACTTGATCCGCCCCGCTCAAGTTTATAGGAAGACCTGCCGTTAAGGAGAAAAGAAGTGATTCCATTGCGTAGCATTTTTACAGGAAAGAACTGGACTGACGGTCATTTAATTTGCTGAGAGATATAATCGAGACATGCTGGTCATAACTGAAAAACAGAATCGGGCACATCGGCAACTATTGATGACAATGATCATGCTGCTAATGTCGATAGGGTGGGGAACGGGCTCTCTCCTGGGACAGGAATTTGAAAACCTGGACGGCTCGTACAAGGACAAGGAGCCGGCCTACTATGTCAAACTGTCGCTTGAATACATGGACAATGAGCGAGACACCGAAGAAAGTGGCTATCTGGATCTGAATCAGAAACAGGTTCAGAAAGAGGGGCACGGGAGCGTAAAACTATACTTTTTCGAAATGGATGCCCATTACAAAGCGTATGATTCCGAAATCCTGATTGGGACTGACAAAACTGGGGTTTCAGGTGTCCGTGACACTGTCAGCGCCCGGGCGGAGTTCCTGGATTATCTGTATCTTTTTGCACAATGGAGGGGGCTTGACAGGGAATACTCTCATGTCGATGACGGCATCCTGAACTTTTTTGAAACCGAAAAAGCCTCCGCCTACCTGCAGGGCTTTGGATTGGTCCTGGGAGACTGGCGTTTCGGGTTATCCCCTATCACTTCCTATTCCTGGTCCTACAAGGTCAAAATTATACAGCAGACCATTATTAATGAGAATATTGAATTTGAAACCAATGTTTTGGAGTTTGCTAAAAAAGCAACCGATACCCAGGGCCCCTTTTATGAACTGGGTTTCCAGAAATGGCAGGATACGGGTATTAAGGATGGACGATCAGGTTCATTGGATCGGGTCGAAGCCTTTGTGATGCTGGGGATGGGGTTTTCAGAAAACACCCATATCTACCTTGGTGGCAAGAACTCACAGGGAAAGATCACAAGTGTCATTGAGGCTGACAACAGTGAAGCCACAAGGAAGTCAGACTATACAAATAATATTCTGGGCTTTCGCATCGGCATTGGTGATGAGAGCAGTTTTTATGTTGAACAACGATTCATGAATCGAAAAATAGAGTTCATAAACCACGCCTACGAAAACACACATCGCTATCGGGAAGAGAAGCTGACCATCGGAACTGATTTGAACGATCGCCTCAGCCTCGAATTGAAATTTGGCAAAACCAGGATCGAAAAGAACTATATCTCAAACATCTTGACCTACGAATCCTACCACTATCGCCAGGCAGACAACCTGATCGGGGTATCTGTTAATATGCGGTTCTCGGAATCCCAGGGCGGACAGTAACCCCTTACAACTGCAAAATCAGAAACTAACAACCTCGGACCATCGGCTGATAAAGAGAATAAGAAAATAAAAACCCACTAACATATTACCTGTGGGACTTGTTGGATATCAGCTTGCCTGCAGAAGTTAATCCTTGACCCGGATGGCCTGATTTCATATGATTTCGGCTGAATTGACGGATTTATGAAACAGAAAATTGGTGCGCACGGAACAAAGGGGGATACATGGAGGTTTTCACGGAGAAGAATGGAGAGGTCTGGACGGTGGTGATTAACCGCCCGGAAGCAAAGAACTCAGTCAATGGCGACACTGCCCTGATGCTGGCAGATGCATTTCGGGTGTTTGATCAGGATGAATCAGCCTCGGTGGCTGTCCTGTGGGGTGCCGGAGGATGTTTTTGTGCCGGGGCCGATCTCAAGGCAGTTGCCGGAAAATCCTCTGCCAGCCCGAACCCGATGAACATGGATATGTCTACAGACGGGCCCATGGGGCCTTCGCGGATGCATCTCTCAAAGCCCGTGATCGCAGCAGTATCGGGGTTTGCCGTAGCTGGAGGTCTGGAACTGGCGTGCTGGTGTGATTTACGAGTCATGGAGGAGGACGCGGTCTTCGGTGTATACTGCAGGCGCTTCGGGGTTCCGTTGATCGATGGTGGCACTCAACGACTGCCTCGGTTGATCGGCATGAGCCGCGCGATGGATATGATGCTCACCGGTCGCTCAGTTTACGCTGAAGAGGCGTTGTCGACGGGGCTGGCTAACTATGTGGTTCCTGCAGGGACTGCACGTGAGGAGGCGGAGAATCTGGCGGCAAAAATCGCTGCCTGGCCGCAGATCTGTATGCGCAGTGACCGGGAATCTGCTTACGCCGGTTTTGACCTGCCTTTTGATCAGGCGATGCAGCAGGAGTTTGAAAAGGGGATGGAGGTGGTTAAGAGTGGTGAAACCGTAGAAGGGGCGACACGCTTCAGTGAAGGGATCGGCCGGGTGCTGCCATGACCGACTACTACCAGACCCAATATCAGGATTATTTTAAGCGGACCAGATCCCTGGATCCGTCAGGATTTCTGATACCACTGGTGAACCGATTGAACGTGGGCGATACGGTGCTGGATGTGGGTTGTGGTTCCGGGCGTGATTTGAGCTGGTTGAAAAAGCAGGGCTTCCAACCGCAGGGTTTTGAAAGGTCGCCGGGGCTTACCCGGTTGGCCCGTGAGGCTTCCGGTTGTGAGGTTATCGAAGGGGATTTTGAAACCTATGATTTTTCCGGATTCAGTGTGGATGCCATCCTGTTGGTCACCTCGCTGGTGCATCTCCCACATCATCGATTCAAGGCTGCAATGGCCAATATCATGAAGGCCCTGCAGCCGGAAGGATGGGTCCTTCTGTCACTAAAACAGGGAGAAGGGTTTCGGACCGACGACGATGGGAGAGCCTTTTATCTCTGGTCAGAGCCAGAACTGGAAACTGCCCTCTCCGGTACAAACCTCAACATTATTGAATCAACAGTCACCCTTTCAGTCAAAAACAACGAAGAAGCCATTATCTCGATGTTGCTGCGCTCCCGCTAACCGTTCTTTGAAAGTCACTATTTACCATATTTCCTCGACGGAGGGGAGCGGAATAGATACCTTCGTACTTGAAAACAAGCCGGCTTTTTTCACTTAATTAGAAAAATATGATACAAAATCGCTATGCTAATAATATTGTTGGATCTTTAAAGAATAACAATTGATATAGTATAACCACGGTTATACTATGAGCTTAGAACTCTAAAATTCTAACCATGGATTACTATGAAAACTGCTATATCAATTCCTGATCCTGTTTTTAATTCTGCAGAAGTAATTGCAAAAAAGTTGAATATATCAAGAAGTGAGCTTTATACCAAAGCAGTAAGTGAATACCTCAGTAAACACCAGAAAAGTCATATTACTGAAGCATTAAACGAAGTTTATTCTCAAGAGAATTCTTCTGTAGATACTGCTTTTCAAGAATCCCAATTAGCCAGCATTGGTAGGGAATCATGGTAATTCATCGTGGAGATATTTGGTGGGCTTCTTTGATTCAGCCTTCTGGTTCTGAACCTGGTTATCGTAAACCAGTTCTAGTTGTACAATCGAACGATTTTAATGTAAGTCAAATAAAAACAATTATTGTTGTTGTTATCACTTCCAATTTAAAACTAGCTACTGCTCCAGGCAATGTTTTGTTAAAGAAAAAGCAAACCGGACTGCCAAAAGACTCTGTGGCAAATGTTTCTCAATTAGTCACAATTGACAAAACATATCTTTCAGATAAAGTGGGGCAATTAAATGCTAGCCATATCAACAAAGTTGAGCAAGGACTGAAGCTAGTGCTATCATTGTAATCCAACAAGTTGTTTTGATTTTGGTAAACCGATCATCAGGCGCCAAGCTAAGTCCAAGCTATCCGGGAATCAAAAGAGGAAGGTCTCTTAGATGATCATGTATTCCATCGGAAGGTCAAATATCTAAACAATCTAATTGAAGCAGATCATGGCAAATTAAATCGATGAAAACAGCCTTTGCGACCATTAAAGGATTTGAAGTCATGAGAATGTTTAAAAAGGGACAGCTCGACATGTGGAAATACAGCCAAGGACTGATGGGAGAGTTCCGTCTAATTGAAAGACAGTTCGGGTACTAACCAACTACTTAATTTTAAATCTCTCAGGAACATTTTTCTGTTTTCTAATTTTTGCAACAGAGCCATTTTTTCAACACCCTTCATTAGGAGAGAATATGACAAAATTAATGACAAGAAGGAATTTTACTAAACAAAGTTTATTAGCCAGTGCCGCTATGGGAGCTTCGATTACCTTCGGTGCCTCTAAAAATGGATTAGCATCCGGATTGACTGGTGCTAAGTCGCAATCGCTTAAGGTCTCTAAAACAGATCTTATTCAGCCTGGCAAAGTTTCCACACAGCCACCAAATATAGTGTTAATCAATGCTGATGATCTCGGATTCGGTGATTTAGGGTGTTATGGATCCCAAGCAATCAAAACACCAAACTTGGATAAGCTAGCGACTGAAGGAATGCGTTTCACTGATTTTTATTCTTGCAATGCGTTGTGTACTCCGTCTCGAACAGGTTTGCTGACTGGTCGCTATCCACAGCGAGTCGGTATGAACTGGGTAATCTGGGCGGAAGACGCTCCGCTTGCGGATAAACTTCTTAGAAAAGTTGGTCAGTGGCTGAATAAAGTGGGTTCAACTGACATTGGGGCTGACAGTGAGGTCCGTGGATTGCCCGAAGATGAAATCACAATAGCTGAAGGCCTGAAGAAGGCTGGTTATCAAACCGGTTGCATTGGAAAATGGCACCAAGGTGATTTCCGATTTATTCCTAAATATAATCCCTGCAATAATGGTTTTGATTATTTTTATGGGATGCCCTGGGATCATGAGGAGTCTCCATGCCCCTTGTATGAAAACTATGAAAAGGTAAAGGAAGGATGGGATGATTTGGCAGACATCCATCAGGATTTGGCGGATGGTGCAATTGGATTTCTTAAACGAGCGTCTCAATCTTCAGATCCGTTTTTTCTTTACTTCGCTCCTCCTGATCCACACATTCCGCTCCATCCGTCAAAAAAGTATAAAGGAAAATCTGGCGGTGGCATATATGGTGATGTGGTTGAAGAATTAGATACCAACGTGGGACAAATTCTAGACTTCTTGAATAGCTCAGGTCTTGAAGAAAACACTCTAGTTCTGTTTACCAGTGACAATGGTCCTTGGTATCATGGTAGCACCGGCGGACAGCGCGGAAGAAAAGGGCAAAGCTACGAAGGCGGTTTTAATGTACCTATGATCGCGCGATGGCCAAAACATATCCCTGCTGGAAGTGTCTGTAATGAAGCTGCAATGAATATTGATTTTTTCCCAACTCTACTCAGATTGGCAGGACTGCAACCACCTAAAGACCGTATTATTGACGGGAAAGATATCTCTGGGCTTCTGAGTGGAACATTAAAAGAAACCCCGCATGATGCACTCTACTTTTACCATCATGCTGAACTTGAGGGTGTTCGCGTCGGGAAATGGAAATTCTACCAAGATATAAGCCCTTATGTTTATCCTATTCCAGTTGATAAAAATTTCTTTAGCAAATTCGATTCGCCATGGCTGTATAACATGGAGACAGATCCTACAGAAAGTTATCCATTAAATGAAACCCATCCAGATATTGTAAAACAATTGACTCAGTTGATGGATAAATGGGATGCAGCCATGAAGAAGAATCCACGTGGATGGTTGAAATGATATAATAATTAGAAGAAAACAATGATTAGTTTTTACTCCGATCAGTGTCACCAAGGAGCATGGTCAGAAAGGCAGAAATAGTCCGCAAACCCTTTGGTATAGAGTGACCAAGAGTATACATAAAAAGACAAAATGAGTAGATTCGTGTCTGGCGGATCTCTTTAAGCTGATTTTGAATACGAAGCTTATCCAGATAGATCGGAGGATCGACGCGGGTGGATATAAACAGATGAATTCCCTGGGGTAGGGACTGAATTAAAAAGGTGAGAAGTTGGTAAACGGATTCGTTTTTTATGCTGTGATAGTCTTCCATAACCAGGAAGAAGGGTAAGTCTTCCACTTCCAAAGCATTTAAAAGAATACCCAGAGCCCTGAACAGATCATGAACAGACTGAACATTATATTATTCTGCCTGGTATTAATAGTCGGATGCCAGTTGGGCGCCTCCCGGAAAAAACTAGTACCGGCAAAAAATGGCGTGCTGGATCTCCGAAACTGGAACTTTGAAAAAGACGGCGTCGTTAATTTGGACGGTGAGTGGGCGTTTTACTGGAAGCAGCTTTTGCGGCCCAAAGATTTTATCGACACCCTGCCAGTTGCTGAAACTGATTTCATCACTGTACCTGGAAATTGGAACGGGCATGAGGTAAACGGGGAAAAACTCAACGGAAACGGGTTTGCTACCTATCGGCTGATTATTAAAGTTGATCCAGAAGCAGATCAGTTTGCCTTCAAATTACCGGAAGTTTCAACTGCCTACAAGATGTGGATCAATTCGGATGAGGCCTCCAGTAACGGGATCGTAGGCATAAATAAGGCTACGATGACACCTGAGTATGTCCCAAACATAACCGGCTTTCGGAACCGTACGGGAACGATTGATTTGGTAATTCAGGTGTCAAATTTTATGCACCGTAAAGGTGGCTTGAGCCGGCCTATTGAATTTGGACAGGTTAACCAAATCAATAAAATTAGAGAAGAAAACCTAATCATTGAGTTTTTCTTGTTCGGCTGTATATTTATTATGGGGTTTTATCATCTGGGGCTTTTTCTGCTACGCAAAAAGGAGCGATCTACCCTGTACTTCGGTGTTTTTTGCCTGCTGGTGGCGCTGCGAATTGTTTTGACGGGTGATCGAATTCTGCATGTTTATGCACCATGGCTGGGCTGGGAGAATCTGGTGAGGTTGGAATATTTGACCTTCTATCTAGCGGCCCCTATTTTTGTTGTCTTCTTGGGAAACCTGTTTTCCGAGTTCTCTCAGATAATCGTCAGAACAGCGGGATTTTTAGGCCTGATTGTCAGTATGATTGTATTGTTTACCGATTCATCGATATTTACACATACGTTGACTTTTGTGCAGATAATGTCAGTGGTCTATACTATTTTTGTGTTTGTATCCTTCATGCGGGCGATAATGCATAAAAGAGAAGGGGCTGGTTTACTTTGCCTGGGGAGCGCACTCCTGATATCTAGCCTCTTTCATGACATTCTCGTAACCAATGGAGTGTTTCACAACATCAATCTGGCGCCGGCTGGTTTGTTTCTTTTTATCTTTGTTCAATCGGTCATGATATCCAAACGATTTTCCAAGGCGTTTACGGTGGCCGAAGATCTTTCGATTGAATTAGAAGAAAAAGTGAAGCTGAGGACCCAGGGACTGCAAAAAGCGAATGAAGAGACTATCTTATCAAACAAAATGCTCAAAGAGACTCAAACGCAGCTGATCCAATCACAGAAAATGGAAGCCATGGGAACTCTGGCCGGTGGTATTGCCCACGATTTTAATAATATTCTGGGAACTATTTTGGGATATTCTGAGCTGTTGTTGGACGATCAAGCCTCTGATAGCCAGACAAAAGAGTATTTACATGCTATTTATGGATCCGGAGAAAGAGCGGCTGATTTAGTTCGACAGATACTGACTTTTAGCCGGGGAGATACCGAAGAGCTCAGTCCGTTGCAAATTCAGTCGTCTTTGCGGGAAACGATAGATATGATACGGGCTACCCTTCCCAGTTCAATTGAGATTAAAGTGAATATTGACCCGGATTGCGGTTCCATAATGGCAAATCAAACTCAGATATCACAGATCCTGGTGAATCTATGCAATAACGCCAGCTTCGACATGAAAGACGACGGTGGCGTACTGGAGATTGGACTGAAAGAGACGTCTGTCCAAAAGAATAGTTACCTGTCAACCGTTACTTCTAGGGGCGCGTATCTGCAATTGAGTGTGAGCGATACTGGCTCTGGAATGACCGATAAAGTATTAACCCGGATATTTGATCCGTTTTTTACCACAAAGGAAGTTAATGAGGGGTCGGGTTTGGGTTTGTCCATCGTTCATGGGATAGTCAAAAATCATCTGGGATTTATAGATGTTGAAAGTCAACCCGGGCAGGGCACTCGTTTCGATATCTATTTCCCAATCACGGAAAGAAAAGCAGCCAACGAATTAGCGGCTGATATCGAGCCGAAAAAAGGATCTGGGCATATTTTAATCGTTGAGGATAGTGAAGATTTGGCCCGGTTTTATGCCATCATGCTGGAAAAAGCGGGTTACCAAATAACCTTGTATCATAACGGGGAGGAGGCACTGGATTATTTTGAAAAGCATGCCGACGATATTGACCTGGTTTTTTCTGATCAAATTATGCCCAAGATGAATGGATTTGAGATGAGTCGGAAGATGTTAGCGATTCGACCTGAGATCCCAGTAATATTAGCAACTGGTCATACTACCGCCATTACGATGGAAGAAGTCCTGAATGCCAGGATCTCCTGCTATCTCACTAAGCCCATTCGCACTTCAGAACTCACTCAAAAAATCTGTGAACTCACTCAATCAAAAAGTGTTAGCAAATGAACCGCCACCGTTATCTGTGATGGAGATTTTCAAATAGTCACCATCAGCGTCACCTGAAAGGGGCATGGTTTCAGGTAGGCCTTCGACTGTTTCCAGACTGACCTCTATTTTCCCGGTGGTCATCCCGATGGCATCGGCTGCATTATGCCCATAAAATAAACTTGGATGGCGATTCGATGAGGAAAAAGAAAGCATTGTAGATCTATAGTTTGAACAATAAGTAATAATTAGCACAAAGGATTGCAAATGACAGAAATTAGAAGAGAGTTACAGGAAAGACTTATTATCGCGCTTTTGCAACATCTTCGATCATTTGAGTTAACGTCTTGATCAATCCTGGGATACGATCCTGACACAAAGCAAAAATTACATCGGCATTGATATCAAAAAAGTGGTGACTGATCACATCCCGAACTCCTTTCGCTCCCTTCCAATCTACCTGGGGATACGCTTTCAAGATCGCTTCTCCTGTTATTTTATCGAGATGTTTCGGACTTTCTCCAATAGCGATGAGCATCATACAGATGGCATCCAGTTTATCAATCCCGTCATCTGACTACAAAAAACATCCACCTTCTCTATTGTTGAAAACCGTCGATTAATCCTTTCAGCAGCTGTGAGGATTTGCGTCAATATCTCTTCAACAAGCTCAGTATCATACATATACAGCTTCCTGATCTATCCGTTTCTTTAAAAACGGGTTCATGGTTTCTCGATATTGAACAATGTCGACTTTACTTGAATATTCGGTCTCAAGCTCTTTCTTTATATGCACTAGATAGAAAAGATCAGGTTTTTCCATTTTGAGAACAATATCGACATCGTTTCGTTCAGTATTCTCATCTCGAGCCAGTGAACCGAAAATGTCTATTTCAGAAACGCCATATTGTTTTGAGAAATGCTTTTTTAAACGACTCAAGCTATTGAGTACTTTATCGCGTTTTTTCATGTACGCCTTTTTTTTTGACAAACCGGATTCAAGGATAGATTTGGGGCAGCCTAATATGTTTTATTGTGATTTCAGACTATCATAAAAATCAATACTGCAAAACAGAGTTGTTAAAAAATATGTGTAAGCAGATCTTTTCTGTTTCGCTGAGCTCCTTTCCTGGTCTCCAATCTCCCAATTAATATTTCCCGGTTGAACCAGTCATTTGCCTTACGCTTGCCTATATAGTTGTAATATGACTGTTGGTTTATCGTTCAACTACTATCTAGTCGGCAGGGTGGCTTCGCTGTCGGTATGACCAGAGTGCAGACAGGGCTTTGACCGCTATCTCGGGTGACTCGAATACCGGGACGCTCTCACCAACCATCAATTCGATGTCCGCTTTAACCTGGTCGTGTCCCACCACGCAGACAATAAACGGTTTTTCGGGGGCGCTCTCCCTGATTTTTCGCATCTCTCCGTAAATGAGGGTTGCAATTGCCGGAGTCGTGATAATCTCCCGGTAAACTGCGTAGGGGATGGTAATGATGGGGAGCAACATATCGATCTTGGGGTCACTGGTCATGGCTTCGAGTGCTCTCCCGAAGAGTCCTGAGGGACCGACATCGAGCGGGTTTTTCACGTTCATCCAGTCCGGGGCCTCTGCCCGAACCTTTTCAATCGTCTCCTGCGATGGCAACGGAACTTCAAGTCCGCAGGTCACTGCTTCGTCAGTGGCCAGAGCCCCCATGCTTCCGCTGCCGGTAATGATTCCCAACCGATTGCCGGTTGGAAGAGGCTGGGTGGAGAACACCTGCGTCATGGCGATGAGTTCTGCCAGGGATTCGGCGCGAATGGCCCCTGTCTGGCGGAATAGCCCATTGTAAGTGCTGTCACTGCCTGACAAACTTCCTGTGTGAGAGGCGGTTGCTCTCTTTCCGGACTCGGTTCGTCCGCTTTTCAGGACCAGTACAGGCTTATCAGCGGTAACAGCTTTCAGGGTCTCTTTCAGCCGTTTTCCATCGGCGGCTCCCTCCAGGTAGAGGACAATCACCTCTGTTTCTGGATCCTGGTGCAGCAACTCCAGCATATCGCATTCGTTGATATCAATCCGGTTTCCCAGAGTCACAGCTTTGGAAACCTTGAGATTCAGCAGACAGAATTTATCCAGCAGGATATTGCCGAAAACGCCGCTCTGGGCAATGATGCTGATATTCCCTGGCGGATACGCTTCCTCCATAATTTCAGCACTGCAGAACCCATTATTGTTATTGACGACACCAATACAGTTTGGTCCGATGACGCGAAGCTGGTAGCGAAGGACCACCTGGTTGATCTCTTCCTGCAGTTTTATCCCCGCTTCCCCTGCCTCGCCAAATCCTGCGGTTTCAATGATCACGTATCGGATACCCCGTTCGCCGATGTCAGCCAGCGTGGTGGGGACGTGCACTGCGGGGACGACGACGATCGCCAGATCTACGGGGTCGGGGACATCGGCCACCTTACGGTAAACCGTTTTTCCATGCAGTTCCCCTCCCTTAGGGTTCACCATGAACAACTTGTCTCCCCATCCCCGTTTCTTCAGCGTGATTGGAATTGAGTAACCGAATCCGACAGAGCTTCTGGCACCCACCAGAACAATCCCCTGAGGATTTAAAAATGTTTGTAGCTTATCGTTCATCTGTCCCTCCCTGGTCATTTTTTGTGTTTAATCACGAAACGATAGCAGTTCAGCCCCCAAATAACAATGGGCAGGCAGGTGCCGGTCTGAAAACTGCGAAATGGACGATTTGTCAAATACGGATTGACGCTCCTCTGGAGCTGTCATACTATTAAAGATCAGTGAAACGACTGAAAAACTTTGTGACCCAGGGGTCTCATCCGGAAAACAATACTCACCGCAGAATACCTGTCAACATGTTACCCATTGATCAAAACAAATTAAATCTGATTACCCTCAACCCCACCCGATTCGGGGACCTGGGACTGTTTTGTCACGACCTGCCGGGCATTGGGGGACGGTTGAAGACGGTTCCGGAGGATTTTGAGGTCGAAGAGATCCCGGTTTATGAACCATCCGGAGAGGGGGAACACCTTTTCCTGTGGGTTGAGAAGCGCGGCGTGTCGTCGGATCAGATGATAAAAGCCCTTGCCCTGGGATTGGATATGTCAGCGCGGGACATTGGTATTGCCGGGAAGAAGGACAAAAACGCTGTGACCCGGCAGTTTGTCTCCATACCGGCGAAGTTGGCTGATCGTGTGGACCGGTTTCAGGATGACAAGATCACCGTTTTGTCCTCCCGGACCCATACGAATAAGCTTTCCACGGGTCATAATCACGGCAACCGTTTCAAGGTGGTTGTCAGGGATTTGTCAAATCCCGATCCGGATCTGATCCAGCAAATTACGGACCGGATCCATGATGTGGGGTTCCCAAACTTTTATGGGACCCAACGGTTTGGTGTAGATGGGGATACGGCCGAAATTGGGTTTAAATTCCTGAAGGGGGAAGAAGACTCATTGTCTAAACAATGGCGGGTACGGTCACGAAAAAAGTTTGTGATCTCAGCAGCCCAGTCTTTTCTGTTCAACCGCTACCTGATGCGACGTATGCTGGACAGGGGAACTGATAAACTCATGTCTGGGGATGTGGTTTTTAAAACAACCGGGGGGATTTTCCGGGTTGAGGATCTGGAGGTGGAACAGAAACGATTTGAGGCTAATGAAATAGTCCCGGCTGGTCCCATTTTCGGGAAAAAAACCTATCAGTCTGCCGGTGAGGCCCTTGAATTTGAAAACAGTATTCTTGCCGAGGCTGGGATCGAGCGGGCAGTCTTTTCAGATTTTGGCAAGCTGATGCTGGGCAGCCGACGGGCTATTTACTGCCGACCGGAAGGGCTCTCATGTGAACTGTCCGGAAACGATCTCCTGATCGAATTCCAACTGCCGTCTGGCTCTTATGCTACTGTTCTGCTGGCAGCATACATGCAGCCGCCACTGGGATAGCCAGGGGACTGGCTATTGGTGTTGCCTTTGAAATAAATCCCCCCTTCTAATGAACACAGTCCGTCACCCCGGTGAAAACAGGGGTCCAGGTCATATTTTGACTGGATGCCGGATCGGAGTCCGGCATGACACCATAAGAGAACGCGCTCTTTTAGAGATCAGACTAGACCAATGGTTGAGTATACTGTTTGAAAGGTAGAATTGATCGATTTTGTGCTGCTTTACTATTTCGTCTTGTTCCTACTGAACCGATAAATCTCCTGCCCATTCGCATTAAAATAGAGAAAGGTGGCGGTGTCTCGTGTCATGTGTGCCCAAATATAGCCATGGCACTCCTCGTAGAAAAGCGTTTGCTTCAGCCTGGGGCGTTTTGTACTTTCGATGGACGACCCTCCTCCTCCCGAGACGATTTGATCAAATTTGCGGTATCGGGCATGTTCCAGTGCATGATTGTGACCGGAAACAAAAAAATCGATGTCACTCCTGCCAACGACCATCCGCTCCGGCCAGAGCATGCCGCCATGCCGTCCGCTTGAGATCGCAGGATGGTGGCCCATGGCCAGATGCCAGGGCTGAGGGCTTTTTTGATAGAGCTGCCACAGGGTCTGCATGGAACAGCTGGTATTGACAGCCTGGATGAAGACTGGACCCGCATTGAAATGGTAGTTGGGGGCCGGCAGGTGCCAACGGGGGTTAATCAGGGAGTAGTCGATCTGTGCCTTCCAGTTACCCCTGAGGTCGTGGTTGCCCAGAATAGCATAAAAAGGGCGGTCCAGGTGGTACATGGATTCAAATTTTTCATCCAGTTGGGGATCATTGAGAGATGTGATACCTGTCTGGATGAAGTTGTCTCCGGCAAACAATACGAAATCACAACCCCTGTCCAGAGCTGTCTGCTCAGAGCTGGCAGCGACCTGTTTCTGATTGACGGTTCCGGAACCGGTATCTCCTAAAATCAGGAATGATACAGAGTCTGCATCCGGTAAAATATCCAGCGGGATGTCGCTGCTGACTGTGTATGCTTCACAGGCTTTTTCGACCCACAGCTTTTTTATGGTTTTTATCAATTCAGTCAGCTGGCTAGTGGTTCTCGTAAGTCCCGTCGGAAAGGTCGATGGTTACCTGGTTGTCTGCTGGTGGCAGATCCGTATACCAGCCGTCGATCAGGTCCCACTGCAGGGCCAGCACAATTCTGCCCCACAGCCCCATTCCTTCCTTATTGATGGTTGATTCCGGTTTGATTTCGTCACCCTTTAGATGGACACTGTATGCCTGAGCTATCTGAGGGCTGGTCTGGCGCCTGTCTTTTTCGGAGACCCCATAGGACTTCAACGCGGCTTCGGCCAGCTTGATGGTTCCGTCGAATATGTACTGGTCGCGATAAGTCGGGAAATCCTCTGGATGGGATGGGATGGTATCAATGAAATGACTTTTGATGACCGCTTTCTGGTTGAATGTCAGATCTACTGTGCGATAAGGGCAGGGGGAGGTTACCAGTGAACCGGTCTCGATGTCGTAAATAACCTTTTTATTTTTATCAAACTGTTTCCGGGTGATATCCTGTGCATGAAAATGCCCGCTGAAAACCAGCTTCACATCGTATTGAGCAAACATCTCAGCTATTTCTTCATGGTCGTTCACCAGGTATTTTGGATAGTAATCATTATTTGACGGATAGTGCTCCAGGACACCGTGATGCATCGCCACCATCACCGCTTTCTGCTCGCGCTTGGCACGGATCAAAATGTCCTCAATCCACTGCAGGGTTGCCTCACTGAATTCGCCACCTGTATGGGAGTGCTTTCCAGGTTTGTTCAATCTCCAGCGACTGCTGTCCAGAGCCAAAAGCCACAGGCCGGGAACCGGCTCTGCCAGGTAGCTTAATGATTCAGGATCTTGCTCCAGTGATGCGGTATATCCAAAATCATCATAAATATCAGTAAATTCAGTTGGGGTCACATTTTCGACATGCCTGGAGGAGTCTCCTTCGAATGCCAGTGACTCTCCGTTGAGCACGTCATGATTTCCTGGCACAATGAAAACCCCTTTGCCGGAAGCCACTATTTCTGAAAGTTTTTTGGCGACGCCCAGGTGGCTCAGTTTTTCACCATCCTTTGTCAGGTCTCCGCAAACGATAACAAAATCCGCTTTCTGGTTTTCAATCTGCCTCACTGCTGCCGTCATTAATTCACTGCTTTCAGCCAGCAGCTTACGGTCCTTGTCGAGGTAAGCCTGAAATGCCTTTCCGCTGGTTCCAAGCTCCGGAGCGAAATAGTGAAGGTCAGCCAGGACGATGAATCGGGCCTCCGGGTAATCCGCTTTTTTCTGCATCAGTGCCTGAACTTTGGGCGAGGTCCGATATAGTCGTTCAGGCGAGCTGCAGGACAGAAAAAGGGCTGATGATACCAATAGACAACATGTGACTAAATTAAAACGCCGCATAGTTTAGACTCCAAGTGGATTAAGGCTGGGAAACACTGATATTCCCGGATCAGAACAGTTGCTGCCTGAACGTTTTTCTACCGGCATGGCAACTTTTTTTGATCACAGTCACAATTCAGCTTGTTGTTAATCCTAACTTTTATCATTTCATTCAAGTTGGCAATGGATTTTTTTACTGAAATCATCGCATCGGTCCTTATTCGGACTCCCGGTTTTGGGATTGACAATGTTCGGCCTGTCCAATAGATTGAGTGCACCTGTTAATACAGGATTTTTATGGCATGTTGACTGCGCCTGAACGGAATCAGAGATAGCAGAACCCCCCCCCCTCCAGGAGATTGGAATGGAAGATGATCAAATGATATGTAGTTATTGCGGACGAATGACATGCTTTAAAGGAGATCTCAGCAAGACACCCTCGTTCTGTCCCACAAAGCTTCATCCAGACGTGTTGGAAAAGGCGGCTGAAAAACTGAAGGAACCTGAAAACAAGCGGATGGCCCAGGACGTTGCACGGACTTGGAAGGAGTATGGCAAACTGACCCGTGTGGAGGAGACTGTTGAATATGCCCGGCTTCGAGGTTTTAAAAAGCTGGGACTTGCCTTTTGTGTCGGTCTTGGTCAGGAGGCCGAACTGTTCACCAATATCCTGCTCAATGAGGGCTTTGAAGTAACAGCGGTCAGTTGCATGTGTGGGGCGCTGAGTTCGGACGATGTGGACCTCCCTCCGGAGGAAAAGATCTTTGCCGATTTTCGACAGCCAATGTGCAATCCGATTGGACAGGCTAATCTGCTGGATGGAGACAAGTGTGAGCTGAATATTCTACTGGGACTATGTGTCGGAGATGATACCCTGTTTATCAAACACTCAGAAGCACCGGTTACTGTGCTCGCGGTCAAGGACCGTGTACTGGCCCACAATCCGCTGGGCGCGCTGTATACCTCCCGGAATATTTACACCCGCCTGAAAACCAGGAAGCCCCGAAAATCAGACAGTGCCTGAAAGCGAGTATCCCGGTTGGTCCTTCTACCTTCCGGGCACCCTTCAGCAACAGGAATCCACGGTAGCGAACCGCATTTATTACTTACAAATTTCCAATTTCCTGCTACCATTTCAGCTGACATCTTGATGTAACACTGGTTGTATCACGCCCAGTTAAACAAACGACACTCCAATCCCAGGGGCTTTCTATGCCAAAACCAAAACAAAACACCATGTGGGACGAACGATACGGCACGGATGAGTATGTGTATGGCATTCATCCCAACAAATTTCTTGTGAGCATTGCAGATCAGATTCCGGTTGGAAGGACGCTCTGTCTCGGGGAAGGTGAGGGCCGCAATGCTGTATACCTGGCTTCTCTCGGTCATGATGTGGTTGCCGTCGATTCTTCTGCGGTGGGCCTGAAAAAAGCGCGAAAGCTGGCACAGCAGGAAGGGGTATCCTTAGAGACAGTGGTTACAAATCTGGAAGATCTGGACATTCAACCGGATAGTTGGGATGCTATTATCTCGGTTTTCTGTCACGTCCCGGAAAAGTTACGTAAGGAACTGCACGAGAAGATCAAAACAGGTCTCAGAACTGGGGGCATGTATGTTCTGGAAGCCTTTACTCCGGACCAGCTCAAGCTCAAAACCGGTGGCCCTTCAGTGGCTGAATTGTTGTATGGGCTGGACGATCTGTCAGATGAGATGGAAGGATTGGAAGTCGAGCACGCTGTTGAGCTGGAAAGAGACGTACTGGAGGGAAAATATCATACCGGTCGCGCTGCGGTGGTGCAGGTGATCGCTTACAAGCCATGATTTGGTTTTATCATCCCCAATCCCCGAACAGAAGATGAGAGAGCAGAGCTGCTTTGTTTTAGGTGTTGCAGGGGGGTCCGGATCCGGGAAGACAACGGTGATCAGCCGATTGATTGAAAAGGTCGGCTCTCGCAATGTCGTGGTGGTTCAACACGACTGGTACTACAAAGATCATTCTCATCTCTCCTTTGACGAACGGGCGGTCCTGAACTATGATCACCCCGACTCTTTAGAGACCGCTCTGCTGGTCAATCACCTGTCAGAACTGATTGGGGGACGACCCGTGACTGCGCCGCTATACGATTACAGCAATCACCGCAGAAAAACCGAAACTCAGCTGGTCAGGCCCTGTCCAATCATTATCGTGGATGGTATTCTTATCCTCAGGGAATCTGAGTTGCGAGACCTGATGGACCTCAAGATCTTTGTCGATGCGGACTCGGATCATCGTTTTATTCGTCGTATGGAAAGGGATATCATGGAACGGGGGCGCTCGAGGGAGTCAGTAGTGAAACAGTACCTTGAAACCGTTAAACCGATGCATGACCTTTTTGTCGAGAATAGCAAACGTTATGCGGATATCATCATCCCCCATGGTGGCCAGAATTCAGTGGCGATCAATCTCCTGAACGCCAAAATCGAATCGGTCCTGGCCGGGCACCCGGAGCCCATATACCCGCCGCAACCAGACAGCAATCTCTCCAGATAACCCTTTCGCAGATAAGATCAGATCTACCATTCCTAATCAGTCTGTGCATCGGCTCGCCGGGATCCGATTTTGATTGTTGGATCCGTTACCAGGTTATTGAGGTTTGCCAGAAATGGATCATCAGGTTTGACCTTTCCCCGGACATCAGGAAATACAATCTGTACATGTGGGTTCAGGTATGATAGGATCAAAAGAAAATCAACCAGAAACCCCGTTTTTCAGCAGAAATGATCCTCAACTCTTTAAAATCCCGCATCACAGTGTCCATCACCGGCATTGTCCTGATCTCGCTTGGGGTTACTATTTTGTTTCTGCGGTATTGGGTGACCACAGAATTGTCTGACTCCACTGAAAAAAACGCACGAAATTTGCTGGTTGCGACTGTCAAGCATGTTGAGAGTCAGCACAAGAGTATCCTTTATCATCAGTCAGCCATGTTGAACCGAAGGAAATCGGAGCTGAGGAACAATATTGATATTGCATTCTCACTGTTGAACGGCGCGTATCAGCTACAGCAGGATGGACAAATCAGTGAAGAGCTGGCCAGACAGCGGGTGATAAATGAACTGCAGATTGTTCGATACGCGGGGGGTGTTGGGTATTTCTGGATAAATGACATTTCCCGTCCCTTCCCGCGAATGGTAATGCATCCAATTGTGTCTGAATTGAATGGAGAGGTGCTGGATAATCCGGAGTATAATTGTGCGTTGGGTCGGAAGGAGAACCTCTTTAAGGCGATTGTCGATGTGGGACTTGAGAAAAGGGAGGGGTTTGTTAACTACTGTTGGCCGAAGCCGATTCCGGGAGGCGTAACTGAGAAGCGGGCAAAACTATCCTTTGTGAGGGTGTTCAAACCCTGGGGCTGGATTGTCGGAACTGGTGTTTATATTGACGATGTTGAGAAAGATGTGCAGGACCAACTTCAGGCTGTGATCAAAGATCTGAATCAGGGGATTAATCAACAACGGATAGGCGAAAACGGGTATTTCGCTATAATCGACGAAACCAACCGTGTCCTGGTACATCCAAATCGTGCCGGGATAGATGGGAGCCTCCTTATCAACCCATCAACCGGAAACCGGATGCTTGACGATATAAAAAAAGCAGCATTCAGGCCAGGAAACAGTCTTGAATACCTGTGGGATAAGCCAGGACATAAAGGGGAATTCCGTTTTCCAAAAAGAGCCTTTGTGACTTACTACAAACCACTGGGTTGGTATATCCATTCAACTATTTATGTCGAAGACTTCGAGAAAATCACCTCAAGACTCACTCGCACCCTGTTGATGTTTTCCGGTACCTTTCTGGTCCTCGCACTTCTGCTGTCTTTTTTTGTATTTCGTGGTATTACCCGGCCGCTGAACCTGTTGATTCGCTCTATCAGACGCACGGACAAGGACGGGATTCCTATTGGCCCTTTACCGTCGAAGGGAACGCTTGAAATTCAGGCGCTGAGCCGGACAATCAATAATATGCTTTTTTCCAACAGTGAATCGAGAAAGACTATAAAGGCGGAGAGGGACCTTTCCCGGGGGATTATTGAGGGGGCCCCTTCCATCATTGCAGGGATGGATCTCGAAGGTCGAACAACCTTTATCAATCCGGCAGCTGAGCAGACAACAGGATACAAAGAAGAAGAGATAATAGATCAGGTCTGGTGGGAACTGTTCAGCTCCGAACAGACGCAGCAGATGGCGGTCAAAGCTATATTTGAACAATCGGTTAAAGCGCCTATTTTGAACTTCGAGATGGATATTACCTGTAAAAACGGGGAACAAAAACAGATTGTCTGGAGCAGTTTTGCCAAAAAAGATGCCTACCACGATACTCAGGAGGTGTTCTGGTTTGGCAATGATGTGTCAGATCGGAAACTGGCAGAAAAAAGCCTGCAGAAACTGCGTAACTACCTGCTGGGAATAATTAATTCCATGCCTTCGGTACTGGTTGGTGTGGATGCTGAAGGGGCGATTACCCAGTGGAACACTGAAGCAGCACGTTATACTGGTATTTCACCAGATGAGGCTCTGGGTAAGCCACTGGAAAAAACGTTCCCGCGCCTGGCTTCCGAAATGGAGAGGATTCAGGCCGCGATGCACGGCAAGGAAATTGTGACTGATATCAGACAGTCCCTGCAGAAAAATAATGAGGTATATTACGAAGATGTTACCATCTTTCCACTGGTTGCCGGCGATGATGAAGGGGCGGTTATCCGTATTGACAATGTTACAGACAAGGTGCGGATGGAAGAGATGATGATCCAATCAGAAAAAATGCTGTCTGTGGGGGGATTGGCGGCTGGAATGGCCCACGAAATCAACAACCCATTGGCTGCCATGATGCAGTCTGCCAGCGTCATGGCCAGTCGACTGGTTGAAGATTCGCACCTGCCGGTCAACCGTAGGGCGGCTTCTGCTGCCGGAACAACCATGGAGTCGATCCGGGAGTATATGGAGGCTCGTGGCATTTCCCGCATGATCTCAAACATTCAGGAATCCGGACAGCGGGTGGCAACGATCATCAACAACATGCTGGACTTTGCGAGAAAAAGCGGGGATCAAGTCTCATCCCGTTCCCCCACGGAACTGATTGATAAAACCCTGGAACTGGCTGTGAACGATTATGATCTGAAGAAGCAGTATGACTTTCGACTCATCGAAATTGTCAAGGACTATGAGGAACATCTGCCGCCGGTACCCTGTGAGGCTGCCATGATCCAGCAGGTTCTGCTGAATATTTTGCGAAATGGCGCTCAGGCCATGCAGACAGCCGGAATTGAACAGCCGCAATTTACTATCCGAGCCCGCCTGGAACAGAAACGGGAAATGATACGGCTGGAGGTTCAGGATAATGGCCCCGGTATCGACGAGCGTTATCGCAGTCGGATCTTCGAACCATTTTTCACAACCAAGCCTGCAGGTGAGGGGACAGGACTGGGGTTGAGTGTTTCCTATTTCATCATAGTGGAAAATCATGGTGGGGAAATGACAGTTGAGTCGCAACCTGGATCAGGGGCAACATTTATTATCCGATTACCCCTGGGGGAAAAACAGCAGTAACAGAGTGCATGCCAACTTGCCCCGCTTCTGAACACGGCTGCGAGGTGCCCTTCTGGCTTGAATAAACAAGTCGGAAGACGAATAGATTTTAGAAGGTTGACCTTATTTTGTGGAATCAGGTAATGGAAGCAAGCAACATCGCAACAATCCTCATCATCGATGATGAATCAGTTATCCGGCAGACGTATGCTGATTTTTTGGAGGACCGGGATTTCAATGTCCTGACGGCAGAGAATGGGCTGACCGGACTTGAGATTTTAAAAGAGGCGCGCCCGGACCTTGTCCTGACAGACCTGCGTATGCCTGAAATGAATGGACTGGAAGTTTTGCAGCGGGCCAGGGAAATTTCACCGGAAACCCCCTTGATCGTTATTTCAGGAACCGGTCAGATCAGTGATACGATACAGGCGCTGCGTCTGGGGGCATGGGACTATATTCTCAAGCCGGTCGAGGATATGTCTATTATTACCCATGCCGTGGATCAGGCTCTTGAAAAAGCTCGTTTATTGAGTGAAAACAGGGATTATCAGCAAAACCTGGAAGAGCTGGTTCAGGAGCGTACCCATGAGCTTCAACAGGCCAATGAGCGACTCAGTGATATCAACACCAGGTTACAAAGGGTTGTTAAAACGACCCGTGAACTGGCGACCTGTTCTGACATAGAAGGGTTTGGGGCCACCCTGCTTGGTGAATTTGCTGAACATATGATGGCATCAGGAGGTAGTCTTTTTCTGATTGAAGAGGGTGGGCTTCGCTTGCTGAATGCGCTAGATATCAGTCATATACCTGAATTTATACCCTATCCACTGCCTGAAACCTCTGTTTTCAGGCGGGCGATTAAGACAGAAAAGCCGCTGCTTATTCAGAATATTCACCAGGAACAGAAGGTATCCTCCAGCGGTTGGAAAGGATATAAAGACAGTTCGGCACTGATATTTCCACTGCCGGACGAAATGGGTCGGATTATTGGGATTTTGAGCCTCCACAGTAAATTGCAGCCGCCATTTATTGAGCAGGACAGGGAAATTGGTTCCATCCTGGCTTCTCATGGCAGTGAAACGCTGAGGGCGGTTCAATCTTCTGAAGCTGTCAGGGAGAGTGAAGAGCGTCAGCGAATCATTCTTGATTCACTTCGTATCGGCATAATGGTCATTGATCCTGACAACCAGACGGTGGTCGAGGCTAATCCGGAAGCAAGCAAACTGATCGGACTTCAGAAAGAGCAGTTGATTGGATCGAAATGCCATGATTTTAATTGTTGTGGAGCAGTATCATCGTGCCCTTTTATCGAACATCATGAAAAGATCGATAGTCAGGAAACCCTATTACGGACAGCGGGGGAAACTGACATCCCGATCATAAAATCAGTGACCTCTATACAATTAAACGGACGGTTGCATCTGCTGGAAAGCTTTGTCGATATCTCCAAACGTAAAGAGATAGAAAAGGAGAAGGAAGCGCTGGAGAGCCAACTAATCCAGGCCCAGAAAATCGAAGCTGTCGGTATACTGGCAGGGGGGCTGGCTCATGACCTGAATAATGTTCTAAACGGGGTTTTTGTACCGGTTTCGATGCTGCTCAACAGGCTAAAGCAAGATAAACCCCTGACCGACGAGATGCTTGATAAACAGCTGACCCGGATTCAGTATAGCGGCTTTCGCATTGCGGATATGGTCAGCCAGCTGATGGCGGTATCTTATAAGCAGGACCTCTCCCTGGCCCCGGTAGACCTTAACCTTTCCATCAAGCATGTTATCAAGATTGCGCAGAACACCTTTGACAAGTCAGTTGAAATCAGGCCGAAGTTATATCAAAGTCCCGCGCGAACAAATGCCGACCCGACACAGATTGAGCAGGTCCTTCTTAATCTGGCCATCAATGCGTCCCATTCAATGACAATTATGAGAGAAGTGGATGAAAACTGGGGGGGGAAGTTGTCCATTGTGGTTGATAAGATCCCTTCAGATTCTGCCTTTAAAAAGCGATATCCAGATGCAGACGATAACGACTATTGGAAGCTATCTGTCTCAGACTACGGTGTCGGGATGGATGAGTCCATACTGACACAAATCTTTACACCATTTTTCACAACCAAGCAGAAAGGGCATGGTTCCGGTCTGGGATTGTCAATGGTTTACAACATTATAAAACAGCATGGCGGATTCATTGACGTGGAATCGAAACCATCTGTTGGGAGTACATTCAACGTCTATCTGCCTGAGATGACCCGGAACGTTGAGGCTGTTGATGCCTTTGGAACGGATGACGGTATTTTGATGGGAGAAGGGGTTGTTCTGATTGTGGACGATGAGGAGGTTTCCAGATCAGCTGCGGAAGAGATTCTGAAAGAGTGCGGATACCAGACGGTTATTGTTGAAAATGGGTCCCAGGCTGTGGAGATCTACGAAAAGAAGCAGCAGGAGATTGACCTTGTTCTGTTAGACATGGTCATGCCTAAAATGTCCGGGAAGGAGACTTACGCCAGATTGAAGGAGATTAATCCGGATGTGAAGGTCTTGCTGGTATCCGGCTTCAAACAGGATGATCGGATTCAATCAATCCTCAGCATGGGTGAGATTGGATTTATGCAAAAGCCCTATAACCTGGTTGAATTTTCGAAAGCCATAAAGGATTTAATCAACTGATTCGGATGTCATTCTGACAAAAGAATTACAAAGTAGATTCGTTTACCAGTTGAGGGTTTGATCCGTTTTCGATATAATACAGACAGATAATCAGCTCATTCAGATGAACGGTTTAATCGCTCTCATTGCCGGATCGTTGGTTTTCGATCCCGGCCCCAGTTTCATCCCGTGATAAAACTGACCGGCTACATCCTGTAGCGGGTTCACTCTGCCAGTAGGGATTGAATCGATTTGCCGGATTTCCGTAACCGAATCAAATACTGCCTATATCTTTGGAAAGTGTCGATGGCGAGAACCATATTTAATATATCCCTGATAAGAAACCCATTGAGGCTGCTCAGCCTGGTACTGCTGAAAATCCTGGGTTGGCAGGTGCAGGGAGAGCTTCCTGGAACGCGTAAGTTTGTCATGATCGCAGCGCCACATACATCCAATTGGGATGCATTCTATATGATGATGGTGGCTTTCGTTTTCCGGGTAAATCTTTACTGGATGGGGAAACACACCCTTTTTAAGCCGCCCTTTGGGTTTTTAACCCGTTTTGTCGGTGGTGTGCCAATTGACCGCAGGGCATCGCTTGGAATGGTTGAACAATCGGCCCAGGTGTTGAAAGATGCCTCAGAGATGGTGCTGGCTGTTCCACCGGAGGGATCTCGCAGCAACGTATCCTATTGGAAAACCGGATTCTACTATATTGCTCATCAGGCCGGTGTGCCGATCGTTCTGGGGTTCCTGGATTTTCAACGTAAATTGACCGGTGTCGGACCGGCCATTCTACCGACTGGAAACCTGGCTGAAGATATTGAGCGGATTAAAGCGTTTTACGAGCCAATGACTGGAAAGCATCCCCGAAAAACCTCGATTACCCAACTGCAGGAAGAGAAGTAACATTTTTCCCCGGATGGGCCCCTGGCTGATCATTGCCTGGAGGCTTCCATCCCTTATTGCAACAGGCTGTTGAATCCCACCACATAGTAGGCAAATAACCCGATCAGCAGGTGCGATACACATACACCTATCAGGGTATTGCGCCGATAATAAAGCCAGCCCCAGAAGAGCCCTGGAACAAAAACCATAGCGGCGAAAGTGGTCGAGAGATGAAGGTGGGTCATGCTGAACATCAGGTTGGCAATCAGCAACGCGATCAGTTTTTTGTGTTTTCCGGACAGAAATTCCTGGAACGAACTCTGAACGCCTCCCCTCGCGATGAACTCCTGTATTGGCGTAAAAATGCTGTAAAGCAGAATATCAATAACGACTGCCCAGCCTGCCATCCGCAGATTATTCACAAAACCGAATATGGTTTCCTCCTGCATACCTGGGTGAAAACGGACAAGTGCCCATTTCACAATGACTATCAAGGCCAGGATAGGCAGACTGAAAAGGATCGATTCGAGCAATGATGTTCGCCATCCCTGTAATGTCAAACCGTAAAAGGAAAGTGGATATACAGTGCGTTTAGCAGCTGCAAAAGTCATGGCGCCGAAAACCACCAGGATCAATACGCTGATAATAGTGGTACTGTCGGAAGAGCTGGCCATAGAGGTGACTGTTTTCAATACCACCACATAGCAACAGATTCCAACCAGCAACCAGCAGATGATGGTTCCCATTGCAACCCGCGCTTTTGCCTCTGCCAGCTGATCGTGTAGAGTCCTGACCGTTGTTTCATTGGTATTTCTCAGCCGCTGGCTGGTTTCCTTTGCAAAGTTCACCTTGATTCGGCTGGATATGGATTCTTCGCCCGAAGACAGGGTGTTCAGGTCTTCCAGTTTGATTTCCAGCAGCTCCGTATTCACCGAAGCTCTTACAGAGGCGGAACGTGGTTCATTGTCGAGTAGTGAGACTTCGCCGACACTCTCTCCGGTCTTCAATTTCGCCAGGGTATACCATACGTCATGTTCGGCCTCTCTTTTGATGACCTCCACTTCGCCATCCTGAATCAGATATACGCTGTCTGACTTCTCTCCTTCCTGGATAAAAAGACCTCCTGCTGGTACGCAAACAATATTCATGATGGTGCACAGTTGGCTGACATCCTCATGTGATAGCCCTCCCAGAAGCGTATTGTTTAATCCATAGACGGTTTCGACATCCGGTTTCATATGTTCTCAGGTTGAAGGGGTGATTGGAGAATTCAGGCAAACGTCCTGACAGTTGACTCAGATAATTGTCAGAAAAAAGCGTGGATGTCAACCAGCCAGGAAGTCAGCAAACTCGGGCTTTTTCCTGCCAGAATGCCTGCAGGGTCTCCACCAGGTGGCGACTATCATGGATAGACTGAATCTCGGGCCAGCCGGATGGGTAGAGTCGTCGATAAAGCTCGGAGCCGAAGCGATCGTCAATCAGCAGTAGAGCGCCACGATCCGTTACGGTGCGGATAAGCCGTCCGGCGGCTTGTAAAACACGATTCATGCCGGGATAGGTATATGCATGGTGAAAGCCGCTACCTGACCGGGACTCGAAATAACTGCGGATCAAATCGCGCTCCTTATTGATCTGGGGAAGACCTACCCCTATGACAGCCACGCCAATCAACTGCTCCCCGGGGAGGTTAATGCTCTCCCCGAAGATGCCGCCGCTGACCACGAAACTGACCAGGCTTTTCTTCCTGTCAGCTGCATATTTCTCCAGAAAACGGTCCCTTTCCGGTTCTGTCATAAAGCGTTCCTGCCTGAACAGATCCAAACTGGCTGCTCTCTCGGCAAACCTCTGATAAACTTCGTTCAAGTAGGCGAAAGAGGGAAAATAGATCAGGTAGTTCCCTTTTTTCTGGCTGACGAACAGGGATAGGTAGTCCGCTATGGCGTCATAGGAAAGGTGGCGATCCCTGTACTTGGTGGATATGCTGTCGATGAGAGAAACGGAGAGATTCTCCGGGGGAAAGGGAGAATCCAGTTGAAACGCTTGATCGGTGCCCTCGACACCGCCAAAAAGACCGAAAAAATAGTCCTCAGGCATCAATGTGGCGGAGAAAAAGATGGTTGTCCGACTCTTCTTCGTGGCCTTGGCAATCATTTTTGAAGGATCCAGGCAGAGCAGCTTGATGCCCACGTTACTACCCTTCTGCTCAAAGGCGCAGACAAAGGCATCCGATTGACCGGCCATCTTGAAAATCTTAATGAAAAATGCGGCTCGGTAATAGGACTCCATGAGCTTTTCCCGGTAAGGCAGGTCATGTTTTCCGGAAAGAATGGACTCGCTGGGTGCTAGAAAATCTTCGAGCAGGTCGATAAACCGCTGGGGCACTTCCGGCTCTGATACAAACTTAACCGTTTCCAGTTTTCGTTCCTTCCTTGCTTCCAGAAGATAGTCGTTCAGCGCCTTCAGGGCGCTATGGAGATCCTTGTCTTTTTTTCGGTCAACTACTCGTGACAGGTCTAGAAACTCCTTTTTCTCCATCATTGCGGAAAACATACTGCGGGAGCGATCTACAAGATTATGGGCCTCATCAACCAGGAAGACATAATCCCTCCCTTTGCCATTAAAGAAACGTGTCAAGTACACACGGGGATCAAAGAGGTAGTTGTAGTCACAGATGATGCAGTCGCAGAGCAGGGAGAGATCCAGAGAGAACTCAAATGGACAGATGCGGTGCTTTTCAGCGTATGAAACAATCAGGTCGCGTGTAAAACGATCGTTTGTAAAAATATCCCGGGCGGCATCATTCAATCGGTCAAAATAGCCGGCAATGTACTCACAGTATTCAGGTTCGCAGTAGGTTTCTGTCTTGAAGCAGACCTTTTGCTTGGCTGTCAGCGTAATGGATTTAAACCGCAAACCCTTTTGTTCCAGTTGCTGCAATGCCGTCTCTGCTGCGTCCCTTGTAGTGGTGCGGGCAGTGAGATAGAAAATCTGGCTGCCGGTACCAAGTTCCATGGCTTTGACAGCTGGATAGATTGTGGCCAGCGTTTTCCCCAGGCCTGTTGGCGCCTGAACAAAAAGGTTATAGCGACTTTCAACCGCCTGTTTGACTTCATTGATCAGCACATCCTGCCCCTGCCTGAATTCAGGAAACGGAAAAATCAGTTCTCGTATACTGGCGTCCCGGGTTTCCTGCCAGTGATGGATTTCTCTGCTCCGCTCAAGAAACAGGTCTGTCATATGCTTAAACAACACCGACAGTTCTGCCTGCGGACAATGTCGTTCAAAGATGCGGGATTCGCCACTGCTGACATGGTAGTAGGTAAGGTGAACCATCACCTCGGTCAGCTCATTCTGCTCTGCATAGATATGGGCGTAAACCAGTGCCTGGCTGAAATGAAGACCGTCCGGAGCGGGGTCAAGCTCGACCAGCGATTTTCGGGTGGATTTGATCTCTTCAATAATGGTGAGATCACCCTGTTTGAACACGCCATCGATTCGCCCCTGGATCTCCAATGCAAGGTCTCCACCATCTACCGTGGTGCGAACAGTGACTTCACTGCTGTAGTTGTCTCCCCTGGATTCCTGGACCTTCTGATGTACTTTGATCCCTTCAAGCGCCCGAGCGGGACTGGAAAAACCAAATCGGCCATCACCACTGTTTAGAACAGTCTGGATGAGTTCCCTGACGGACAAGTTGATGACTGGTTTTTTCACAAAGGTATATTGGAAATGGTTGGGGGGGTCGGGCGTTTAACCCACGCCTGCTGACTCAAAACCATGGCACAATTGCCGGAAATCGTCAATGTGGGCCATTCGCAGTATCCGTTGGGAATGATCAAAAAGGCGTTTTTCACCTGAGGGCGATCTACCATTGACACTCCAGGACTCCCAATGCAATTATCAAAATCAGTCGGGCTGTATTTTCGCCGTCGACTTAATAAATGAAGAGCCAGGGAACAGTCACAGGGAAGGCCAACTAGATAAAGAAACAGTTTGAAAATGGGACAAGTGGATTTCGATCTGGAGGAATATCTTGAACGAATAGGGTACTCCGGTGCAATTGATCCTACCGCAATGGTGCTGGAAGGTCTTCACAGGGCGCAGTGCTATACTATACCCTTTGAGAATTTTGATATTGTGATGGGACGCGACATCAGCCTGGCACCTGACATGCTGGTGAAAAAGCTCGTCAGGAAGCCACGAGGTGGCTATTGTTTTGAATTGAATGGCTTGTTTTACCTGGCTTTGAAGGCCATCGGGTTTGACGTCCAGCGGATACTGGGGCGAATTCACGTGACTGATACACCGACCGGCAGGGGGCATCAGCTGGCTCTGGTAACCATAGACGAAAGACAATGGATTGCAGACGTAGGATTTGGACACCCCGGCATCCGTTCCCCGATACCCTTTAAGCGCGAATGGGAAACCATTCATGACAATCATACCTTTCGGCTGATGGATGCCGGAAGGTATGGAACCATGCTGCAGACTCTGGAGAACCATGAATGGCGTAACCTCTTCAGCTTTGACCTGGAAACTGTTTGCGATGGCGATATAGAATACGGCAACTACTTCAACACCACCCACCCGAACTCCTTTTTTAATTCCGGTCGGCTGGCCGCACTGCCTTTGAAAACTGGGGTTGTAACACTCTATAACGATATGTTCACCAAGGCCATCAATAAAAAAGAGGAGGTGGTGCTGCTTAAAGATACCCGGACGTATCTTGATGTGCTGAAAATGAGCTTCGGTATTGAGTTTGAAACAACCGATGATTTAAAGATCTTTCTGTGACAGATCTGTGATTCGATACGCTAGAATGATCCCCCTGAATGTGATGGTTCATCTAATCACGGGTTCCGGGGATGGGAAGGGACAATCGCCAATAGGAAGCGGCGAGCCTGATGAGAAGGGTAACTAGCACTGAAATGATAACGGACACCTCCTGCTGGTCCAGAAAGGTTGCCAGCAGCCAGAAAGTTAAAGCGCCACAGAGAGATGCGGTGGCATAGATCTCCTTTTGAAGTATCAACGGGATTTCACCGGACAGGATATCCCTTATCAACCCACCAAATACCCCGGATATCATCCCCATCACAATAGCGACCAGCCCTGACGAGCCGGAGACCAGTGCCATTTCGGTTCCTAAAACGGTGAAAACGGCCAGGCCGATAGCATCTGCGATTAAGAGCAGGTTATTCGGCAGCTTGAAAAAACGAATGGAGAAGAAGGTTACCACGGCAGCGGTCATGGCAACGATAAGATAAGTTGGGTCCGCCACCCAGAATACCGGGCCACCCGACATCACCATATCTCTGATGGTACCGCCCCCTAAAGCCGTGACAGAAGCCAGCACCACGACGCCAAACAGATCCATCTGCTTCCTGCCGGCTGCAAGTGATCCACTGACGGCAAAGACTGCAACGCCGAAAAAGTCCAGAATGATGAGTATTTGATGCATTTTATGTCCTCGTTCCCACTACATCAGGATACTCTTTTCTGTATATCAGATAACAGATCGATGGCAGCAGCAACAGATCGGCCAGCAGAGCAGAGATGAAGGCCACGCCTGTCAGGTAACCGAAACGGGCCATTCCCATGTGGGTTGAGAAGACCAGGGTCAGGAAGCCAAACACCAGGATAATGGTTGAAAAGGAGATGGCCTGTCCTACCTCCTTGATGCTGTGTGTGATCGCTTCCGTGACATTGCCTGTCTGAATGAGGTCCACCCTGAAGTGGGAGAGGAAATGGATGGTATCATCTACAGCGATCCCGATGACAATGGGGGCAATGATCAGGGTGTCACCGTCCAGTGGCACCCCTAACAGGCCCATGGTACCAAAGGTCATTAATACCGGGAACAGATTGGGAATGAGAGCCGCCAGGCCCATTTTCAGGGATCCGAACACAAACAGCAGCAGGATGGATATCACCCCTAACGCCAGCCCGAAACTCTGGATCTGGGACCAGCTGATATAGTCGATCATCTGCATCATCAGCGCCAGTCCGCCAGTGATTTCAACCTCCATATCCGGGTAGTCCTTGCGTAATGGATCAAACAATTCCGCTATTCTCAGCCGGACCTCCTTCAAGAAATCCAGGTAGGCAATGGAACCGTAGTTGAAAAGCCGGACAGAAATTCGGCCTTCACGATAATCATCGGTCACGAGTAGTTGACGATCCTCAGGGTTTGCCGAATCAAACAGAAACAGGGTCTGTGCCAGCATGGCAGGATCCTGCGGGATGATGTACATCTCACTGCGATTTTCGTTCAATACCTGGTAGGAGTCCTTAACGACATTCACCAGGGACTCTGACTTGACGACGAAATGCCCCTGCTCTGTTTTCATGTAGTCCTGCAGGGTCTCCATTGCGTTCAATACGCGAGGATCCTTGAGGGCATCCATTTTACTGAACCCCAGGTGTATCTCCATGCTCTGGGTGCCGCCCATGACCTTGTCCACCAGTTGGACTGCTGTGCGGTAGGGGTTCCCCTTACGGATGATCTCCACCATGTTGGAATCCACCTTGAGCTGTACAAACCCGAAAATGGCAATCCCACCGACAATCAGGAATACCATGACGATGCGATAAGGATACCGGCTGGACAATGGTGTAATCCAATCGAGGTAGCGCTGAATCCAGGATAACTTTTGAGAGGGAGTTCCCAGTCGGGCAGCCTGCTTGCTGGAAATCGGGTGCCAGATATCCAGCATCAACGGTAGGATAAAGGCCGTCATAACAAAAGCGGTCATAACACCCAATGCAGCAGCAGCACCAAAGATGGCGATGGGGGGGATGGGAACGAAGATCATCGCCAGTAGGCCGAGAGAGGTGGTCAGGCTGGTCAGCAGACAGGCGAATCCGGATTTGCGGTACACTGCCCGCATCGACTCCTGATGGTCATGTCCATGGTTTCGAAAATAGAGGTATCCAGACAGGATGTGAACGGCATCAGCCACACCGACCACCAGAATCAGCATGGTCAGCAGGCTGAACATCATGCTCATGGTGATACCCGTCCAACCCAGAAATCCGAGCGTCAAAACAGAGGTCAGTATCACCAATGTGATCGGCCAGACTACCGCGCTCCAGGATCGGAACAGGGCCAGCAGAATCAGCATAATCAACAGCAGGGTCGCCATGAAGATGTAGGACATCTCGATGTTCAGGATATCATTGAACAGCTTCATGATAATGGGGTTCCCCACCGGAAAAATCTCAAGGTCATTGACATGTTCCGATGCCATCACCCGATCCATGAGCTGTTGAGTGAAGGTGGAATACTCGTCCATTTCGGTATTTTTGAACTTTGGAAGTTCCCGTTTCGATACAGGCCCGCTGGTATCAACGGTTTCTGCTTCCTCCTCATTGAACCCGTCATCATCTTCTTCGCTGAACCCGTCATCCTCTGTTGAAACACCCGGCTCTTCTATGGGGATGGCGCCGAAATCGGTCCGGATAAAAATACCCCCGTACTGTGAATCCTTTGAGAGGTAAAACAACGGATAATCCTTGTGATGCAGGGCTTCCTGCCTGAGTTTTTCACGTGCAGCCTGGTTCCGTGGAAGGGTGTCACCGATAAAATCCCTGGAGGTCAGGGTATCACCCTGTACTTCCATGTAGCTGATATTAATCAGGGTATTCACCTCAATGATATGCGACAACGGGTTGTCGGTCCCTTCTTTCATACCAGCTGTGGCGTTTTGAAGATCCTTCTGGATCTGCTTCACGGCGCGCAGGGATTTCTCCGAAAAGATGTCACCGTCTTTGGCGCGATAGACAATATAGACCGAATCGTCTCCACCGAAGCTGCTCCGGAAACGGTTCAGCGCTACTAGCACCGGATCGCTTTTTCGGAACCAGGACTCCATGGACATGTCAAATGTCAGTTTTGGCAGACCAGCCCCAAGTAGCACGACCACCAGTAAAAACCCGATCCAGATTTTCAGCCGATGTTGCCGAACCTTGTCCGGCAGGACTTCAAAAAAATGGTTGATATTGATAAATAATTGAGTCATGGGTCAGGCTCAGGCAAATGGTAGTGTTAGATGGAAAGTAGCTCCTTTGTCAGGGTTTGATTCCGCCCAGATTTCGCCGTGATGATCCGCGATGATCTGTCGGCTGATGGATAGTCCGAGTCCAGTTCCGCCGGCGCCATCCTTGGTCAGGGATCCCTGTAAAAATTTATCGAAAACCAGTTCCAGTTCCGCTTCGGGAATGCCGATGCCGTCGTCGCTGAAAAGGATTTCAATTCCCCGTATAGCAGGGGCACTTCGATTAAGGGCACCTTCTCTTAATTCAACGACGATGGTTCCTTTTTCAGGTGTGTATTTGATGGCGTTTGAGAACAGATTGCGCACGACCTGTCCTATTTTATAGGGGTCGCAGGCGGCAAAAGTCGAGACTTCCGAGCTTTTTATTTCCATGGTAATCTGATTATCGGAGAGAATCGTATCAAAATCAGATGCGGCATCTTTTATGATGGTGACCAGGTCTGCTGATGTCATCTCATAGTCCATCTTGCCGGCTTCCATCTTGGAGAGATCCAGTAGATCATTGAGCAGAAACATCAACCGTTCACTTGTTTTACGAATCTGGCTGAAATAGTGGATCAGTTTATCGGTAGACACTCTCCCTGTTTTGGTGACACCAAACCTGGAGTAGTTCAGAATATGGTGCATTGGGGTTCGTAACTCATGAGAGATATTCGCCAGAAATTCACTCTTGGCTTCGTTGGCCTGTTCTGCTTGAACCTTAGCCTCTTTCAGCTCCTGTGTCCGCTGTTCGATCTTCTCTTCCAGGTTTTCATGGTGCTCTTTCAGGCTCTCCTCAACGGTCTTGAGTTCTGAAATATCGGTCAGGATCACAATAAATCCCTCCAGCATGTCGCTGGGTACGAAGGCGGATCCGGACGACAGCATTGGGACGTGTGTACCATCTTTTCTGATCAGGGTAATTTCGAAAGATCCGCTGGCAGGCATGTCATCAGATTGAGCTACCTGTTTGATCCGATTCTGGCTTTCCTCTTCAACAAATGATAACCCCGACTTTCCCAGCAGTTCGTCCTTGGCATATCCGGTTATACGGATCAGGCTGGCGTTGACAAAGGTTATTTGAAGGTCCTTGTCCACAATGACCACCCCTTCGTGTATCTGGGTGACCAGCATTCGGTACTTTTCTTCACTCTGGGTCAACGCTCTTTGAGTTTCCAGCCGGTCTGATATTTCGATGCTCAGCTGCGCGTTTACCGATTCCAGTTTTTTTAAGTTCTGAATGTGAATCTCTGATATTGCTTTTTCCTGCTCCAGCGATGACTGCAATCCCCTGAAAACGAAAGTGGCTGATAATACGATGATAATATCCAGCAGAATAAAGTTTAACGATGTGGCCACCCATTCATTGAGAGGATGAGGGGTTGTCACAGTGTACATCCACTGCCCCGCCTCGAGGGGCAGGACAATCCCGATCGCTATCAGGGTCATGAGGTTGGCGCCCAGGGTCAATAGAGCACTTCGCATGTTCATCAGCAGTGTGGCAGCAACCGGTGCCATGAACAGCCAGACCAGCGCCGGTCCAAATGGACCGACAATGAAAGAGAGAACGGTCCCCAATAGATAAATTAGCGATACGACACTAAAGGCCCGAAAGGAATACGGCAGTGTACGGAAGTGAAAAATCAAAAACCCAGCGAGATATACCAAACAGTCAACCACCACTACCGACCACATGTTTAGCTGCCAGGCAAACCAGACGCTTGGTATCAGTACAAATAAGCCGATAATCAGTGCGAAAAGCAGGACCATCAGTAAAAGCCGCTCCTGCCAGTAGCTGATACCGTCCTTAGCCGTTAGATTCTGTGGGGTAGTTTGCTTTTCTGCAAATGTGATGAAGGTTTGTATCATGGTGTGGATCTTGTTTTCAGTCTATTGGATACATTCACACACAGGAGCATCTGTTTGCACGTGCATGGGCATGATCAATCATACTGGTCTGCATTATTCACTGACCTGATACATATAGACCAATTCCTGCTACTTCATCAAGCCACATTTGAACCGACAGAACCAGTTGATCCATTGACCAACCGGTCTTTGATCTGATATTACACCGACATGGCGCAGCTGTATGAGATTGTTTACAGATCACCTGCGTTCTGTCAGTCGTCATTCTGTCTCAGAGTCGGAATGACAGTTTCCCATTGCGATTATTCAGGACTATCATTTCATGGAAAAATATCAGTGTTCTGTCTGTGGCTGGGTCTACGACGAGGTGATTGGATACCCGGAGGGCGGTGTACCTGCGGGGACCCTGTTTAAAGACCTGCCTGAAAGCTGGACTTGCCCCTTTTGCAACCAGGAAAAGGATCAATTCAAGAGGGTCGAAGAGGAGTAGCCATCCACAGATCGATCACGAGAAGTCCGCAGGCTTTTTTAAGGTTTCGATGGTAAATACATAAAGAATGCTGGTAACAGCCAGAAAGCCGGCACACAGATAAAAGGCGTCTTTGAAAGCAGCTGCTCCAAGCGATGCCTGAGGATGGATAGCTGCCATCACGCTGCCCAGCAACTGCAGAAAAAAAGCCACTCCGATCATGGTAAAAAAGTTCACCCCTGTTATAGCAGTACCTGCCCGTTCAATTGGCATACGCTCCTTGATGTGTGCCAGCATGATCTGACCTGCACTGGACGAAAAACCGAAACCAAAAAAGAGCAGAGCGATCAGAAACGAGTGCGTGCCGGGTTTCAGGTTGGCCAGTATCACCAGAATTCCCAGCATGCCGAGTATCCCCGCATTTATAGGTAGTTTGCGGGATCGAAACACTGCATCGGAGAGGTAACCGCAAAGAGGACTCCCCACAACCAGTCCGACATTCATCAGCAGCAGCATATTACCAGCGGCCACCGCTGATATTTCAAGAACCGTCATCAGGTAAGGACCCGCCCAGAGGGCTTGGAAAGCAGCAAAGATTCCATACCGACAAAACGATGCAAATGAGATGATCCAATAGTCGAATCGGGAAAACAGGTCCCTGATAACCGTCATTGTCTCCTTCAGGCTTGTTGAGGCCTTTGCCGGCAAATCACTGTTCTCCGTCTCCGGTGGATAGTCCCTGACAATGAAATAGAACAGCAGAGCGATGACCAGGTTCAGACCAGCTAGAATCATGAAGGTGCTCCGCCATCCAATTGCCGAAACCGAAAGAACCAGAGGGGTGGTAGCCAGAATGTTGCCAAGGGTGCCGATGGAGAGGACGAGAGCTGACAATGTCGCAAATCGCATGGGACCAAACCACAAGGTGATCAATTTCATAGTTCCCATCAGGTTACAGGCCATGCCGATTCCCAGCAGCACCCTCCCGATTACCAGCATGGAGAGGGAGTTTCCCAGGGCAAAAACCAATGCCCCTGCTACAGCCAGAAGTGTGAGAACGGTCATGCTGATGCGGGGGCCGATACTGTCAAGGTATAGGGCCACCGGTATCTGCATGAAGGCGAAGGCATAGAAAAAAGCGGCTGAAATCAGGCTCAGGTCGCCGGTGTCAAGACCCAGGTCAGCAACCAGATTTGGGGTGATGACGGCTACTGATACCCGATAAAACTGTGACAACAAAAAACTCGTGCAGGCGATGGCAAAGATGATCCAGCGTTTGGAAATAACAGGCTTCATAAGGGGCGGATTGACAGATTGTGGGAGACAGGCGAAGTTTAGCCTGATTTATAGCACGGCCGCCACATTTCAGTAAAGGCAGGCAGAGCTGCCTTTGACCAAGTTATCCGTGAATTGCTATATCTGGCATGGAAGTGTGTAAAAGGCTACAGGTGGGAATTGGAAGTTTAAACCATTGGTAAAGGTAAAAATGAGCACTGTTCTTGAAAAAAAAGGTGATAACGTCACCCGGGCGATCAACTTCATTGATGCGGAACTCCAGCAAAATCCGGAAACGCCTGTGTACAAGCTGATTTCAGAGTCCGGGGCCCGATTTAATCTCTCGCCAAAAGACGAGGAGTACCTGACAGGTTTTTTCAAACGAAGGCAGGCGGAATCGGGGTAAGGTCGTCAGCTATCCCTTGCCTCATATTAACAAAACAAGATACCCAGGCCTGAAGAAACCGGTTTTTCTAAATTGATTACCTATGACAGCTGATTCCCGACATCTTTTGTTGACGATCCTCGTCTTTCCCGTTCTTCTCCTGACAACCGGTGTGCTGGTGTATTTCAATAGCTTTAACGGTGTTTTTGTTTTTGACGATGGGACCTTTATTGTTGATGCCCTTGAACTTCGGACACTCTGGCCCCCATGGGATGCTATGTTTGGGGGTGTACACTATACCCGGCCTATAGCCGGGCTGACCTTCGCCGTCAATTACGCCATCAGCGGTCTGGAAATCTGGAGCTATCACCTGTTTAACCTGATCATCCATTTAATCGCGACCCTGGCTCTGTTCGCTATTCTGGTCATCACCCTGAATCGTGGTCGTTACCGTCATATTTCAGCGTATCTGGCGTTGGTCATCAGTATGCTCTGGCTGGTTCACCCCCTGCAGACGGAATCGGTGACCTATATTATTCAGCGTTATGAATCGTTGATGGGAATGTTTTTTCTACTTTCTTTGCTCAGTTATGTTCTGTCGACCCTTTCTCCCAATCATAAACTGCTCTGGCAGGTGGCTGCCATTCTGGGCTGTTATTTGGCTGTGGGATGTAAACAGGTTGCCGCCCTGATACCGATCGTGATTTTTCTTTATGACCGAACCTTTGTCACAAAGACGTTCAGGGGGACTCTGGCACGCTCCTGGCGTTTTTTTCTGTTGTTGCTCAGCTCATGGATTCCGCTGGTCATCATCGGAACAACCGCAAAACCGTTTGAATGGGCCGGTTTTGATATGAAGGTGGTTAAGCCGCTGAAATTTGCCTTGTCTGAATTCGGTGTGATTGTGCATTACCTGAAGCTGGCACTCTGGCCGGATCCGCTAGTGTTTGATTATTTCTGGCAGCTGGCGGAAAAGCCCGGCGAGATTGTCCCACAGGCCATGTTCATCCTGATACTTGGACTGCTCGCCCTATGGGGCCTTGTGAAGAATCATCCGTTCGGATTCCTGGGATGCTGTTTCTTTCTGCTGTTGGCACCGACCTCCAGCATCATGCCCCTGTCTGATCTGGCAGCCGACCATCGGATGTATCTGCCGCTGATTCCGGTTTTGACCCTTTTTATCCTTATCCTCCATTCATTGTGCCAGCGTCTGCCATTGTTGATCAGTGGTGTCAGTGACGGTGACAATGGAAGTGAAGACCGCTTCTCCTCAAAACCGGGGACGTTGGTTTTTACGGTGATTGTTCTGTTTATTATGATCACGTTCGGTATTCTGACGGTTGAACGAAACACGTTCTTTTCAAGCAAGGAGGCTATCTGGCGGGATACAGCGGCAAAAGCACCTCATAACCCCAGGGCCTGGGCCAATCTAGGAAATGCCCTGATGGAACAAAAACGATACAATGAAGCCCTGAAACCCCTTAAAAAGGCGTTGGATCTCAAGCCAAGCTATTCCGTGGTATTGACAAATCTGGGCTTTCTACACAGTCTGCAGAACAGTCATGATAAAGCCATCACCTACTGGGAGGCCTCCCTGAAGTCCAGGCCTCATCATCGGACCTACTATAATCTTGGCCTGCAATACCAACTGCGCGGTGACAAGCAGAAGGCAGTCAAGAACTTCGAAGGGGCGGTTGAGCAGAAACCCAGGTGGGGAGCAGCCCTGATTCGCCTTGCATGGCTGTATGCGACAGATAGCAGTGTCGGTGAGAAGAAAAGGCAGCAGGCCCTGGTCATGGCGAAGAGAGCCAGTCCGTCAAACAAAGCATATAGCCCCTTTTACGCAGAAGCCCTTGCTGCAGCCTACGCGGCCAACGGATATTATCAGCAGGCATCGCGTACCCAGATGCAGGCAATTCGGTTGGCATCAGGCATCAAACATCCGATTATCAGACGAGTGATGACTTTCCGGCTCAAGAGCTATCAGAACGGGCAGCGCTTTTCACTCCCGCCCAACCAGATTGATCCTACCGTCAGAATTCCCAGATGATTTCGGTAATCGCACCCCTTTAATCTGGGTTACCTGGGAGTTCCATGAAATCGGTGATACAACAGTCCCGCACAGATTGCTGTGACGGGAGCTACCATAACCATGCCAATTCCCCCGGCCAGTATCTTGAGGAGCAGCGCAGATATGGCGCCCAGGTTGATTACCCTTTCAAGGGACACACCTCTGGCCGACAGTGTCAGCAGCAGGAAAAGACTGTAGCTGGTATAGGCCAGCAGCAGCGTACTGACCATGGTACCCAACTCCGCCTGTCCCACGGCGAATCCGGAACGAACCAGTTTCATCACTCCCAGGGAGGGATTTGCCTTTACCACTTCGGCAACGGTGGAGCTGACGCTAATGGCAATATCAAGCAGTGTCCCTGAAGCGGACAGGATGACTGCTCCCCAGAAAATACTGTCGAAATCCAGGTGAGCGTATCCTGAAAAGAGCAATCTGGTTGCGAAATCTGCGGTGATTCCCTGCAATTGCATCCCTTGACCCACCAGTACTGTTAAAACGGTGGTCATGGACATGCCGATACACACCCCGATAATGGCGGCCAGGGTCCTGAGCCGAAATCCGCCCACCAGTATCAACGTCACAGAAGCAATCAATGCGGCCAGGCCGACACAGACCATTAGCGGATCATAGTGATTGAGGATCGCAGGCAGCAGGATCCTGACGATAACCGCTATGGTGAAAAAGAATGAAATTAAGGCCTTCAGGCCGGTTATCCCGGCAAAAAGGACCAACAGGACTGAAAAGAGAGCGAACAGTATCCAGTGGCTGTTTCGGCGATCAAAATCCACCAGTTTTGCCTTTGTGATGCGGTTGTTTTTGGTTTGGAGCATGAAAAGGGTCTTGTCACCGGGTTTGACGTAACGGTCGTGTAGAATATGGCCTGCCAGGTGATTGGTGACAGTCACCCTCTGTCCCTCGAAAGATCCCTGCTGTATCCGGGCGATGACCTCCTGTCGGCCCAGACGAAATCTGCCCACCTCTTTGGTGTGATCCGTTACCTGGATGACCTCAGCTCTGACAGCTGTCGTTTCCTGTGAACCCCTGTTCCACCCAGACAGGAGCAGGGCCAGAGTGGCAATCAACACAATGGAGGCAAACAGGGCATCTCCGGCGGCAATCCGGGGTACTGACCTTTTCGGGTCACTCATCTCCAGAGCGCTCAAGGGTGATGTGTCAGTCTTGACGGCCGTGTTTTTTAAGGTTCGATGGCTGCGGTGGTAAAGGATCCCTGCAATGATAGCTGTAATGGGGGCGACCATGATCATTCCTACTGAGCCACACAGGGTACGAAGGATCTCAGCTGAAACAAAATTGTAGTTCAGGAAGCGAGAGAGGTGAGCTCCGCTGGCTTGAAACAGCAACAGGAGAAAAATACTGCAACCGGTATATGCCAGAAGGAGTGTCGTAACCATGGTTCCTAACGCCGCTCTCCCCACTTCAAAACCAGATCGCACCAGACTGGCGGCGCTTGCTTGTGGATTGGCCAGAGACACCTGTTCAACCGCCGTTGCAACGGCTATGGAAACATCGACCATGGCGCCGGAGGCGCCCAGTATGACCGCTCCCCAGAATATCCGATCGAGGTCGAGGGAACCCTGTCCGGAAAACAGAAGTGTGATGGCATATTCTGACGTCATCCCACCAAGTTTCAGCCCTGCGCCAACAGATACTGTCAGGATCGCTGTCAGGAACATTCCGCAACATACGCCGATAATGGCAGCCAGGCTTCTGATGCTGAAACCGGCTATCAGCAGCAAGGTGACTGCTGCCAATACTGCGGCCAGACCGACACTCAAAATGAGGGGGTCGACTCCCATCAGGATGGCAGGCAGGAGGACCTTAAACAGAACAGCAATGGTGAAGACGAATGATGCAAATGCGCGAAGACCGGTTCCCCGGGCAAAAATCAGCAGCAGGATGGCAAATACGGCAAGCAGGAGAATATGCCAGCGCTGTCGGTTAAAGTCCACCAGCTTGGCCTTGCTGATCAATCCGCTTTTAAGGCTCAGGTTAAAAACAACCTGGTCATTGACGTCGACATATCGGTCGGATAGCAGATCTCCGGTCAGGTGATTGTCAGCACTGATGATTTGTCCCTGGAAACGACCACTGCTGATTTTCGCTTTGATTATCTGACGGCCGACTTTCAGCCAGCCCCCTTTGAGTTCTGTATCATCCTGCAGTTCAATGATACGGGCAGTGACAGAAATCCGGTCGGCATGCTGTTTCTGACCGGTGAGAAACAGACCTGCCGAGATCAGCAGTACAAGCAACAGAAAAATGACGGACGGGTCAGCAAATCGCTTCATGGTTGTCTTTTCCTGCGATGTTGCAGAAAATACGGATAGTTGATGTCATCTGCCTATTCCACTTTCCAGGATTTCAGGCTGACGCCCCATAAAGATGCCATTTTCAGGCAGACATCGGTATTGTCATAAAATCCCATGAATGTTTCGGAACCCGGGCCGCCAGCTGTTAACATGACCGGGTGTCCGGTATGGGCGTAGGAGGTCCAGCCAATTCGAGCGCGTTGACTGAGGATGTTTGAGAACGTGTATCCCAGCCAGGATGGATTATAGGTTTTATTTGGGCTTTTCAGTCCCTTTCCATCCTTAATATGCTGGATGGCCACCTCCAGCATTTTTTTCTCTTCGGGTTTCAGTTTTTCGATTCCAGCATATTTTTTAAACACGTCATAGGCGAGGTCGGGATCTTTCATGATCTTGCCGTATCCCATACCGAATTCACTGCGGGTCACCTTTTTAATGACTTCAGGTTTCATAAAATAACCACCCCCGATTCCCATGCCCATTCCGCCGGTTTCATGGTCTCCGCCGACCAGCAGCAGGGTGGATGGGGCAGATTTGCTGAATTCAATTCCGACAGCCACTGCATCATCAAACTCCAGCAAGTCACCCATTGTACCGGCCGGGGCATTGCCATGGGCTGCATGATCGATTCGACCACCTTCAACCATCAGGAAAAATCCCTTGGGATTCTGGCTGAGAATTTTGACAGCAACCCGGGTCATCTCCGCCAGGCTTGGGATCTCTTCGGTCCGGTCCAGGTAGTATGGCATATGCGAATCGCTGAACAGACCAAGTACCCGGCTTCTATTTTGAACCGGCAGGCTTTCCAGTGCATCTCGGTCTTGTACTATCTGGTAACCTTTATTCTGGAAATCACTTAACAGGTCGCGGTTATCCCAACGCCGGCTTTTATTTGTGCCCTTTGGTATGAAATGCTGCCGTCCACCGCCCATCAGGACATCGATACCGCTATCCAGAAACTGAATGGCAATACTATTTTCATCTCCCCGGCTTTCGGTATGGGAGCCGAACGCAGCGGGCGTAGCATGTGTAATGCGGGTTGTTGTCAACAGCCCGACCGATTTTCCAAGCCTTCTGGCCGCCTCGGCGATTGTTTCATAGGCGATCTCACCTTCGGCGTCCATGCTGATCACGCTGTTTTCCGTCTTATGGCCGGTTGCCATCGCTGTTGCTGCTGCAGCGGAGTCGGTGATGATTGAATCCTCTGAATAAGTTGTATACAGCCCGACCACTGGAAGGGTGTTCATGGCCAGTCTCCGTTCGTATACCTCCTCTGCCACCTGACGCTGGGTGGAGGCCATCCCGTCACCGATAAAAAAAATAATGTTCTTGGGAGTTGCTGACAGAAGTGCTTGGGGTAGCAGGAGTATCAGGGCGATGATTAACAACCACCTCCTGTTATTTTTCAGGGTTGTCAGGTTCATGAATTTCTCTCATATGATGGTGTTGCCGGGTGCCAGCTGATTGGTTCGGAATGCTAATCATCTCGAATGGTTGAATCAGAAGGATTTTCTGAAAATATCAGTCTTGCCAAGGGGGAATCATAATGTGTTAGGCGCTCGGAGTCAAGCGGTGAACCTGACCCGTTTTCGGAGGTGAGACCCGTTAAACTGTCAAGCGTTGTCACGATCTGACAGGACTTTTACTCCCTGCGTTTTCTATTGACTTCAAGTATTTGAAATGGCAGGGTAGTTTCTGAAAAGAGTTACATTTTTCAGTTTGAAATTAAATATTCCTGAACCCTGAACTGACAGGAGAAGATTATGACGTCATATTTGACAGCTATCGAGAATGGATGGGGCCTGCAGGTTATCCTGTGGTTTCAATCCTGGCGAACTGACCTGGTTTCCAACCTCTTTCAGCCCCTTAACTGGGCCGGCGGGGAGACATTTTTCCTGATAGTGATGACCATCATCTACTGGACAATCAGTAAAAGCACCGGACGCCGTCTGACGATTATTTTCCTCTTTTCCACCTGGGTGAACGGTTTTTGTAAATCGTGGTGGCAGCGGCCCCGCCCCTTTCAGGTCTCTGAAAAAGTAGTGTCACCCTATTCAGTCGGAGGCTATGGCCTTCCCAGCGGTCACACCCAGACTGCGACAACTGTTGCGTCGGTCCTGGTTGCTGAAATTCGGAAGAGATGGGCTATTGTTTTACTGGTCCTCTATATGTTCCTGACGGGCATCTCCCGCATGGTTCATGGAGTCCATTTCCCACAGGACGTTCTGATGGGATGGTTTCTGGGTATTGTCATCGTGGTTATCCTGCTAAAACTGGAAACCGTTTTCGAGCAGTTTCTGTTAGACATTACCTTTGGACAGACCATCTTGATTGCCGTTATTGTCGCAGGGGTTTTGCTCAGTCTTTCTTTTTGGAGTGCTTCTGATCCGCATGGTATTGCCTATATGGTAACCCCGGTTGGCGTGCTGACAGGTGCTATTCTCGGCTTTTATATCGAACAGACGTCCGTGCGGTTTTCCATTGATGGCAGTATAGGGAAAAGGTGTCTGCGTTATCTGGTTGGAATCATCACCGCTCTTCTGATTAAAGAGGGGTTGAAGCCGGTGCTGGGAATGATTAACGACCACAGTCTCTTCATGGACGTGTTTGTTCGTTTTGTCCGGTACTTTCTGTTGGGACTTTGGATTTCGGTCGGGGCGCCATGGCTTTTCACCAAAATCAGGCTTTCCAATAGCCAGATGTAAGTGGACCGGCCTGTCTGAATTGATGAGGGCAGTGTGATCACGAAATCGATCGAAAGGTACTGTGGAACCGCCATCTGAAATTGACGGAGCGGATGGTTTGATGGGACTATCATACAGTGGCAGTGGTGAATGATGACTGACCGTGAACCCATCACATTTATCAAGCAGGCTTGTAGGGTCGGCTCAAAAATTATTTGGCATTATGCTGGCAAAATGTCCGGTCTTTATGGGAATTTTACAGACAGCTTATGCCAAGTTGTTTTTGTACGATCCCTTAACCACCGGAGATTGATATGAAAGCGATCGTCGTAAGTGAATTTGGGACACCAGGGGTAATGAATGTGACAGAGATACCGTTGCCAGAACCGGGAGTCGGTCAGGTAAGGGTTAAGATCGATGCCGCAGGGGTTAATCCCGTTGACAGTTACATTCGTGCCGGTATGTATCCAGTGCTGCCTTCGCTTCCTTATACTCCCGGAATGGACGGAGCGGGAACCGTTGACGCGGTCGGGCCCGAAGCCAATCAGTGGTCAGTTGGAGACCCTGTTTATTTGACCCGGAGTGTCAGTGGAACCTATGCAGAATACGCTATTTGCCAGCAGGATACTCTCCACCGGCTGCCTGGTGATATCAGCGCAGACCAGGGAGCAGCCATAGGGGTTCCCGGAGGGGCTGCCTGGCGATCCCTGTTCGACAGGGGGGGCGCCCGACCGGGGGAGAAACTACTGGTTCACGGGGCCAGTGGCTCTGTAGGCCTGTTTGCCATTCAACTGGCCCGGATGACCGGAATGGAGGTATTCGGAACCGCCGGGAGTCAGGCTGGAAAAACGCTGGTCTGCAAGTTTGGTGCGTTTGACACCTTTAACCATCGGGATGAGGCCTACCAGGAACAGTTGATGGCTGCTACCGCTGGCAAGGGATTTGACCTGATACTGGAAATGTTGGCTAATGTGAACCTGGAAAGGGATCTTGAGATGCTGGCCCCTCGAGGGAGGATCGTCATTGTTGGCAGTCGGGGGCGGATTGAGATTGATCCACGGCTGACCATGGGAAAAGAGACCGACATTCGTGGCATGTCATTGTTTAACTCGACGCTCGAAGAGGATAAACAAATACATGCCGGTTTGTGTGGAGCGATAGCCTCAGGCGCTGTGACTCCCGTAATTAATACCGTTGTACCTCTCGAGGAAGCAGCAGCAGCTCATGAAAAAGTGTTGATGGACGGAAATCTCGGTAAAATGGTCCTTCGTCCTTAGAGTTGCCCGGTTCATTGAATTGAGTTCCGACAGGGCCGATGATAAACCATGGTCCTGTCATCCCATTTCCAATCTTAGACAGTCGGTACCACTCTTCAGTCTTTAAAAAAATATTTTATGTCCCTTATTCGATTCTGGTTGGGGCGGCTATACGATGCCCCTTATATCCTGGTTCTGTTTGCTCCTCTTTTCTGGGCTGGTAATATCGTGCTGGGGCGCGGTGTGAGTCAGATTATTCCACCCATCAGCCTTGCCTTCTGGCGCTGGGCCATTGCTTTACTCATCCTGCTTCCTTTCAGCTGGCAGCATCTGCGCAAGGACTGGCCTGTGATCAAGCGACAATGGAAAATCCTGTTGCTGTTGTCCTTCCTTGGGGTCACCTGTTTCAACACCATGCTGTACAAGGCAGTGCAAACCACGACTGCTATCAACGGGGCCCTGATCCAGAGTTCGATGCCGGCCTGGATTATTTTGTTTTCGCTGGTGATATTTGGTGAACGCATCTCCCGAGTTCAGCTCGTGGGTATGCTGCTTGGTATTTTCGGGGCCCTGTATCTTGTCAGCCGGGGAGACTGGTTGGCAATTTTGGACCTTACCTTTGTTGACGGTGATATCTGGATGATAGTGGCGGCATCGCTGTATGCCTGCTATTCTGCCCTGTTGAGGAAACGTCCGGCGATGACGGATCTGGGGTTTCTCACGGCAACCTTTGCCATTGGGGGATTGATGTTGTTGCCGCTCTATATCTGGGAAGTTAGTGTAACGCCTCCCCTGGCCCTCAGTTGGCAGGTCGGCGGCAGCATACTCTATGTAGCTGTGTTTCCTTCCATCCTGGCCTATTTATGCTGGAACCGGGGAGTTGAGTTGATTGGTGCCAATCGTACCGGCCTGTACATCAATTTTGTCCCAGTATTTGCATCTATTTTGGCAGTGATGCTGCTGGATGAAGGTCTTGTTGGTTTTCACCTTGTCGGTATTTCAATGATAATCGGTGGGTTGATTCTGTTTAATCGACGAACACGGGCCTGATTTTTTCCTCAGATGACCTAATAAACGAATAAGAATCGCCCTGCCTTTTTAATCCCCCCCGCAACTGCTTTAATGCTTATGCCCGGAAACCCTCTTCTCAGAAGCAATCTACACAAAAAAAATGCAGTTTAATTCCCTATGAGGTTATTTTGTGGATTGTGATGATAAATTCGTTATGATATACTCACTCCGTTGCGAAAGATTTTTATTATAACCCTTTAGGAGAAATCTGATGGAGAGAAGAAGGTTTTTAAAGGCAGGAATTGGAGCGACCGCTGCAGTTGCGGCAACTGTTGCTTTGACAGGATGTGATAAAAAAGAAGAAAAAAAAGAGGTTGGTGCGCCAGCTGTTATCACAAATAAAAAGATTCAGTGGAAGATGGTAACGACCTGGCCAAAGAATTTTCCGGGGTTGGGAACAGGTGCCAATCATCTAGCCCAACTGATCACGGACATGTCCGGTGGTCGGATTACCGTCAAGGTTTACGGTGCCAAAGAGCTTGTACCGGCATTTGAATCATTTGATGCGGTTTCTCGGGGTACGGCTGAAATGGGTCATGGAGCGGCCTATTATTGGAAAGGAAAATCACCTGCCACTCAGTTTTTCGCAGCAGTTCCGTTTGGGTTGAACGCCCAGGAAATGGGTGGTTGGATTCACTATGGTGGTGGGCAACAGCTGTGGGATGAGTTGTATGGACAGTTCAACCTGAAACCATTCGCAGCAGGAAATACTGGTGTACAGATGGGTGGCTGGTTTAACAAAGAAATCAGAACAATGCGTGATTTTAAGGGTCTTAAAATGAGAATGCCGGGACTGGGAGCTGAAGTTTTGAAAAAAGCGGGTGCCACGCCTGTAGCTCTGCCAGGTGGAGAAATATTCCCGTCACTGCAGTCAGGTGCCATTGACGCAACTGAGTGGGTTGGGCCATATAACGATTTGGCATTTGGTTTTTATAAAGTGGCGAAATACTATTACTGGCCAGGATGGCATGAGCCGGGAACAGTACTTGAAAGCTTCGTGAATAAAACAGCGTATGATGCGTTGCCCAAAGACCTTCAGGCAATCATAACCGCGGCTATGGCAGCAGCCTATGTTGATATGCTCTCAGAGTTTACGACCAAGAACAACTCTGCCCTCGTTGAATTGGTGACGAAACACAATGTCAAGTTGAAACGGTTTTCAAATGATGTTCTGTCTAAACTGGGACAATTCAGTAAGGAAGTGGTTGAAGGAGTGGCGGAAACAGATGCCATGTGCAGAAAGGTCTATGAGTCTTTCAACAACTACCGCAAGCAGTCCATTACCTGGGGTGAAATTGGTGAGGCGGGATATAGTCAGGCTCGTGCGTTGACGTTTAAATCCTGATTGTAGCGGGATTTAGACCAAGAGTTATTTGTCGATAAGAGTCATCTTTGATGGCTCTTATTAAGAACCGTTGGAATTGTGTTATTTTGCAAATTATTTTTTTGAGTTTGGTTTATGTTACGAAAATTGGCTGATTGGATTGATGTCCTAAATGATACGCTCGGTCGAGGGGTGACCTGGCTGACATTGGTTATGGCTCTTGTGATGTTTTTCACAGTGGTCTTTCGGTATGCCTTCAATATGGGGTGGATTTGGTTGCAGGAATCTGTCACTTATATGCATGGCATACTGTTCATGGTGGCGGGTGGTTATGCGCTTCTGAATGAACAACATGTGCGCATTGATATCTTTTACCGTCCGATGAGTGAACGGAAAAAAGCAATGGTGAACATTTTTGGGGTTCTCTTTTTGCTGTTTCCGACCTGCTACGTTATTCTTTATTATGGTTCCTCATATGTAGCCGATTCTTGGAGAGTGTTGGAGGGGTCCCGTGAAGCGGGTGGTCTTCCCGGAGTCTTTTTGCTGAAGTCGATTATTCTTGTTTTTCCTGCTCTGGTAGGGCTTCAGGGAATTTCTAAACTGATTCGCTGTGCTTACACGCTGACAGAATCTCAAGACACCACAACCCCTTCAACATAAATAATAAATGCCATACGAATACTATTCGCTATTGATGTTTGGGGTTGCTGTTGTCATCCTCTTGCTTGGATTTCCTGTTGCATTCAGTCTGGCCGGTACTGCGATCCTGTTTTCGCTGTTCGGTGTTTTGATGGGAGATTTTGATTTAACCTTCCTGGGCGCTTTTCCCGAACGTATTTTTGGCATCATGGGAAATGAGACCTTGATTGCCATTCCGCTGTTTATTTTCATGGGCGTCACCTTGGAACGCTCAAAAATATCAGAAGATCTTCTGGATACCATGGGGATGCTTTTCGGTAAAATGCGGGGTGGACTGGGTATCTCTGTTTGTATCGTTGGGGCTTTACTAGCCGCTTCTACCGGAATTGTGGGGGCAACGGTGGTCACCATGGGACTGATTTCCCTGCCCACCATGATGAAATATAACTACTCCCCATCCCTGGCAGCCGGTATTGTCACCGCCTCGGGAACGCTGGGGCAAATTATCCCCCCCAGTATTATTCTGATTATTCTCGGAGATGTGATCAGTTCAGCCCATCAACAGGCACAACTGGCAATGGGAAATTTTTCTCCATCATCGGTATCTGTTGGCGACCTGTTCGTGGGCGCCCTCTTTCCCGGATTGGTACTGGTCAGCTTGTACATTATTTATATCATTATCGTCGCCATTTTTAATCCGGAGGCAGTTCCAGCTTTACCACCGGAACGTATAGCTGAGTTCACCCGGAATGAACTCTATCTGAGAGCTGTCAGGGATTTGGTACCAACTTTTTTATTGATTTTAGGTGTTCTTGGCTCAATCCTGGCGGGTTTGGCCACGCCAACAGAAGCCGCATCAGTTGGTTGTATAGGTGGACTCGTATTAGCAGCCTTTAAAGGGCAGTTGAATTTGAAAGTACTGCGCGAAGTCATGGTAACCACCACTCAAGTGAACTGCATGGTGTTTATTATTCTGCTGGGTGCCAGTATGTTCTCGCTGGTTTTTCGTGGTTTTTCCGGGGATGAGGTGGTTCATACCCTGCTGATGAATTTGCCCGGTGGGGTTGTTGGCGCGTTTCTGGTTGTCATGCTCATTATGTTTGTGATGGGGTTTTTCCTCGATTTTTTTGAAATCACCTTTGTGGTTGTTCCCATCGTCGGCCCTGTTTTATTGATGATGGGGCTTGATCCAATCTGGTTGGGGGTGATGATCGCTTTAAACCTTCAGACCTCCTTTTTAACCCCTCCGTTCGGCTTTGCCCTGTTCTACCTGCGAGGTGTAGCACCGGATTCAATTTCGACCATGCAGATATACAAGGGGGTCATCCCATTTATCGGACTTCAATTGATCATGCTGGTTGTGCTCTGGTTCTGGCCCAGTCTTGCCACCTGGTTACCGGAAGTGGTGTACGGCACCTGATTAAAAGCCAATTGACAGGTTGGATGGACCTATATCCGACCTGTTTCCGTCTTTGGCCTGATCGTCCTGACTGACTCACCGTCCCCTCCCCCCGCCTTTTCAACAGGTCTTCTTCAACTGTTCACAACAATTCATGGCTGTAGCTGTTGGTAGTATTTTTTTCATTGGCTGGAGCGGATTCCTTGATAAGCATTCAGGTGGCAAAACCCCTGTCTATCTTCTTTTATCAGCATGTAAAAAAGGAAAGTGCCTCATTATTATGGACTTTTAGATTATGCCGGCTTAAAATGGAGGTTAATCCTTTTTTTTATGTCGGGGTTAATCATACCGGGCTCTTGGTTGGTTCTTAAGCGGATATCTTCACAACTTGAATGATTGCTCGGTCAAAATAATAAATACCAAAACGGGGAGTTACCATGGCAGAAGTGACATTAAAGATTATTCAAATCTCGGATTCTGCAGCCGAAGGCAAAGTGAGAGGACATTCAGCATTTATCGATCGACCCGAGGCTAAGGGTGGAGTTGATAAGGGCCCCATGGGAGGTGAGTTCTTTCTGATGGGGTTGGGAGGGTGCTTTATGAGTAACCTGCTGGCGGCTGTCAAGGCAAGGGAAGCGGATGTGTCAAATGTCAGAATTGAGGTCACGGGCACCATAGAGGACAGTCCGATGCGATTTACAGCAGCTCAGCTTGCCATTACAGCGGACTTCCAGGACAGGACTTTAATGAACAAGTTGGTCACCATTGCAGAGAGGGGGTGTCTGGTCGCTAATACCGTGAAAAATACGCTTGACCTGAGTATCGTCGTTAACTGATCCACAAACCAAATCTGGTTTTTGGCCACTCACAATCTCCTGAATTGAATAGTCAGACGTAGATCTTCAGATTGACAAAACTGTTGCTGACCTCATAGACTCGCACGCAGGAAGTTAGAAGGGAAACCGGTTTGCACCTATGGATGTAACACGATTTTATCGAGGACGAAGACATGGAAAAAATAGAACGCCTGACCAACACCGTTAAGGACTTTGTGCTTGGCGGTGGTGCTGTATCTGTGGGAATCGCAACACCTGAAACTCTGGCGGGAGGGCCACCCTCCACCGATTTTTCCTATGTTCTTCCCGAGGCCAGATCGGCTGTGGTGTTTGCCGTGCCGTTTGAGCAGGAGGTCCTTGATTCATTTTTGAGCAAGAAGGACATGGGAGGCCTGAACGTCGCCAATCGGCGGATCAATACCATGGTGAGTGGAATAGCCCTTGAGCTTTCCGAGTATTTGAACATGAAAGGTTTGCTGTCAGTGCCGGTTACGGCAAATGGGGTCTATCGCAAGGATGTCCCGGGTGGCGCCTATGCCGAGATCCCGCACCTGTCACACCGTTACCTGGCTGTCCGGTCCGGAATCGGACATTTCGGGCTCTCTGGAAATGTGATCACGGCGGAGCATGGTGCCGCCATCATCCTGGGATCGGTGGTCACCCAGGCGGAATTGATTCCGACAGATCCTCTGCCAGCAGAAGACAATTACTGTGACGAATGCCATCTTTGCCAGTCCAGTTGTATATCAGGTTTGATGTCTCGGCAGGAAAAGGCGACGGTCACCCTCGGAGGGATGGAATTCAGTTATGCCAAACGGCTCTCCTATAGCCGTTGTGACTATGTCTGTGGCGGATTTGCCGGCTTACACCCATCCGGAAAATGGTCTACCTGGTCCCCGGCTCGTTTTCCGATCCCGGAGAAGGACGAGGAATTTCTGCCGGCTGTAATTGAGGCTGCAGGACCTTACCGGAAAAGAGCGTATGAAGATTTTGGCGCAAACCTTTATCACCCTCTGGTACCAGGAAATAGGCTGGAGTTTACCTGTGGCCATTGTCAGTTTATTTGTCATCCAGACAAACAGGTTCGTCAGGAACGATACAAACAGCTTACGAACAGTGGTGTGGTGATTCAGGATGCAGATGGCCGCTCCCGGCCTGTCAAACCTGAAGACGCCATTGCATATCTGGACTCTCTGGATGCCGAAACAAGGGCACTCTACGAGTGACCAGCGCTCAACACAAGAGGAACGTCGCCCGGCGTTCCCGGCACTTAGGGCCATTTTCCGTATCTTGTCTTGCAACCCGATGTAAATCAATGATAGCTAAAAATAGGACATGACGTACCCGCGATTTTTCATTCACCCTTTAAGACAAGCTGAACTTGTATTTTTGTGAAAACTGATTATTTAATCTATTGGGAGACACGTTATGGCAAAAAGTATACTCGCATTTGGACCGAACGGCAGTGGAAAGGGAACCCAGGGCGCGATCGTTAAGGAAAAGTACGGCATCGATCATATTGAGTCCGGGGCAATTTTCAGGGAACATATCAAAGGCGGAACTGAACTGGGAATGAAAGCCAAGGAATTTATCGACAAAGGAGATCTGGTGCCTGATGACATTACCATTCCAATGGTTCTGGAAACGCTTGCCAAATCTAAAGAGAAAGGGTGGCTGCTGGATGGCTTTCCTCGCTCGAAAGCCCAGGCAGAAGCTCTGGATAAGTCGCTGACTGATGCAGGAATGAAACTGGATTATGTGATTGAAATCATACTGGATCGTGAAATTGCTAAGGAACGAATCATGGGACGACGCCTCTGTGCAAACGATAATAACCATCCCAACCATATTGCCTTTGACGCTATCAAGCCGGTGGAGAAAGACGGAAAGCTGGTCTGTCGTGTCTGCGGTGGTGAATTGAGTGCCCGTGCGGATGATCAGGACGTGGATGCAATCAGTAAGCGTCATGACATCTACTATGATACAGATACAGGTACCATGGCTGCTGTCAACTATTTCAAAAATGCCGGTGGTGCTAAGGTGATCTCTGTTGATGGCTCCATTAGCATCAAAGAGGTAACTGATGCCATTATGAAGGAACTTGCATAATTTTTGTACGATCCTTTGAAGCGATTTTCTGAAGTCTGTGGGGCTGTTCGTTTCCGGACAGCCCCTTAATCTCTCCGACATTCCCCCATCAATCTCTTCTGTTCCGAGAAAGAGTGCTTCCCCCTTTGTTTGCCAATGGAAAAAAAACAGGAATTTCAGCCGGTCAATGCGGCATCCATCTCGATTGCCCATCTGCTGCATGATATTTACTCCTCCTTTTTAGCCCCAATACTGCCGTTGCTGATCGAGAAACTCAGCATCTCCTATTCGATGGCTGGTTTTCTGACGGTAGTTCAACGGGCGCCATCGCTGCTGAACCCGGTGGTGGGTTTAATCGCAGACAAGGTCAGTGTTCGCTATTTCATTATCTTTACCCCCGCGCTGACAGCGGTCAGCATGAGCCTGCTGGGGCTTGCTCCCAACTACCTGGTACTGGTTCTATTACTGCTGATCATGGGTATCAGTGCCACCCTCTTTCATGTACCGGCGCCGGTGATGATGAGGCGGGTTTCCGGGGACCGGATTGGACTGGGAATGAGTCTGTTTATGTTTGCGGGTGAATCGGCCCGGACGATCGGTCCGTTGACAATATTGGGGGCTGTATCTATCTGGGGGCTGGAAGGGACCTATAAATTGATACCGTTTGGGCTGGCCTGTTCTGTATTCCTGTTTTTTAGAATCCGTCGGATTCAAATCTCGGACGAATTTACCAGAGATAAAGCGGATACGGAGCTCAAGGAGACCATTCGCCTTATCCTGCCGACGTTTAAAATCCTGACCTTGTTTACGATTTCCCGTTCCCTGTTGCGGGGAGCCCTGACGGTTTTTCTTCCGGTTTACCTGAACAGTAAGGGTGCTAGTATCTGGATGGCAGGCCTTTCACTTTCTGTGGTTCAGTTTTCCGGTGCGGCGGGTACGATTTTCTCAGGTACGATCTCTGATCGTATTGGCAGAAAACGGACATTGATGATCACGGCGATTTTCTCACCGATTCTGATGGGGCTGTTCATGGTTGTGGATGGAATCCTCATGTATCCCGTGCTGTTATTAATGGGCCTTTTTCTGCTGGCACCCATGCCAGTGATGCTGGCTGCGGTGAACGAAATCCCGAATGACCATCCGGCATTTGTAAACGGGATTTATATGATGATTAACTTTATTATCAATTCGGCTGCTATTATGACCATTGGGCTTCTGGGTGACAGCATTGGCCTGGAAATGACATACATAATTGCGGCAGTGCTGGCAATTGCTTCCATTCCGATCATCTATCAAATGAAAACAATCGAGGATTAAGTGCCTGTCCAGCCCACCTGCCGGCTATCCTCAAGCATCCCGGCCCTGAATCGCCATCCCGCCACTGAAATAACCCCTTGAGTTGTCCGCCATAAATCATTAGTATAATCGCAAGGCATTGTTTTGTCAGCTAACGGTTACATGGAGTCGGTATGAGCGATACAGCTTCGTTTGAGAGTAATGAAAAATTTGCTGCTGTTGAAAAGAAGATAAACCACATAATCAACAGGGATGAGGGGATCAAGACCGCATACAGCGAGCTTCGTAATTTCTATTCCATCATCGGCAACGATGTGAAAGGCGCAATCTGCAAAAGGCTTGTCCGCGCCATGAGCGATGTTAAAAGTTTTAATGATGCCTACATCAAATATAAGACTCCCAGGAAGGACAAGCTTCTGGCTGCGATCGAGCACGACTTCAATGAACACCTTGATGCCACACCTGATATCAACCCCCAGAATACACCTGCACTTTTCCAGTTTTTACGCGAACTCATGCCCCTGTTTATTCAGATCAAGGCGCATACCGCGAAGCTGATCAAGTCAGAGAAGAAACCAAAAAAGAAGAAACCGCTGCAGAATCAACTATTCGCGGCTGACAAACTCTCTCGCGATATCCATGAACTTTACAACTCTCTGCTGCATCTGGCCTATTTTGATCAATATACCCTGACGCTGATACGGTCTACGGTAAATCGGGATCACATCAAGTTACTTGTTCAGAATATGCACACGGTTATCAAGCAATCGTTTAAAACGGGACGAAATGAGGTACTGGATATCAACATCTTCAGAGTCATTGAATTAATGACAATGAGGATCAAGATCCGCCTGGGAATTTATGAGGCCTGTTCGTTGTTTGAAACCTACGGGAAAATTCTGAAAACCCTCCCCCGTCAGCTGGTACAGCAGTTTAATACCAGATACATGGCTCTGCGCCGGGACAGTTCGGAAAAAAGCATTGATGAGTTGAAAAGTACAGATGAGTATAAGGAGATGACCAAGAAGTTCATCACCCTGAAACTGAAAAAATTCTATAATCTGATGCGCCTCTATCAGGTTAATGTCAATCGCCTGTTTCTCATTGAAAAACATATTCAACAGAGTTTTGATGATTATATTGGTAAAACGGACACAAACGATCAGATCCTTAACAAGGCGGCATTGTTGGACCCACTTCAGAATTCACTGAATAAGGGGCACGGCAAGTATATGAAAATCTATACGGATTTGCCCAGGAATGAGGACCTTAAGAAGAACAGTATTCGCACCCTCTTCTCGCTGGTGATGCAGTACTACTATAATGTACTGAAGGATACTTATTCGCCGCTCAGCTGCCGGGAAATTGCGATCAGCTCCATGAAATTGGTCAAGCCACCGAAGGAACAGATGTTGAATGCGACTGAGCTGAGTTATTTGGAGGGAAAGGGATATAAACGGAATGACGCAGCATTGCGTGTATATTATAAAGGGCTCATGAGCCTTATTTCTGGTGAGGAGGAGGAAACCGCTGTTGTCACACCGCTCATCGAGACACGCGACGAAGACCCCCGGCGGGGCAAGAAAAGCGAAATGCGTCAGAAAACCATCGACCAGTTTGCTGCAGATATCAGTCCGGCTGAGTTTGATTTGCTGATACAGATTCTGGAAATCATTCCCCGGGACCAGGAACGGATCGGCACTGACCTTGGAAAAATCTATCTTGAATCGGCAGAGAAATATCCCACCTTCTTGAAACAACGGGTGAATCGTACGGAGAGAGTGGAACCGACTGATTCTGAAAAAGAGAAGTTACGAAAGATTGTGACGGATAAATATGAACGACTGATGCTGAAAACCATTGAGTACCAGTCTGGTAAACCCTCAGCAGTGGACTACCTGAAGAAGGTCCATGACGAAGAACAGGCCTATACAAACGCTGAAAAAGAGCGACAGGAAATGAGGGCGGCGTACAACATCAGCGGGCTGATCACCCAATGGAAAAATGAAACAGAAAAAAGTGTGATCGGCTTTCTACTTGGAGGCGAAGGGACGGATCGATATAAGTGGTTAACCCGTGAGTTAAGTCGCGGGGAAGTCAAGGAGATGAGCACCCACTTTAACAGCGAGCATCTGGGGGAAATCGAAAAACACTACAAGACACTGAACGAAAATATCGGGCAGGATTACCTGAAACTGACAAAACCCCATTCCAAAACGGAATATATTCTCCTGTATGCTGCCAGAAATCTGATAGGGGAGTTCAGAAATCCGGCCAAATCCTATCCTCGATCCCACGAGCGATTGACTTCCATTTCTCCAAAATAATAAATGGAAAAGGAGAATGCCGGTTGTGGACAGGTGGATCTTTTAACGGACAGGCTTACCGCCAAAAGGGATCAGTAGCAATTCAAGTGGCCAGAATGTGTGAAGCAGTATAAGCAGCTCAGGAGGGTAGGATACCGCAATCTTCCGGTTCCGTGTCACGAAGGCTGTCAGAATGCCACCGAGAATATAACCGATGAAGAGCATGAAACCGTAAATGTGGACCTGCCGTTCCTGGGAATCGAGCTCGTCAATTTCTGACTGTTTCAGTGTCTGAAGACCCTCTGTTGTGTCCGACTCATCATCTGTACCTTCATCCTCCCAGCTTTCGCCTGAAAAGTCGCCCTCCTCTTTCTCACTGGGGGATGATTCTTCAGTATCTCCCTCTTCATCCCAGTTAACAGTTGAGAGGTCAGAATCTTTGTCCGTTGACTTCTCTACTGAATCGTCGTCCCTGTTCGTGTTGGAGAGGTCGCTGTTGCTGGTGATCTGCCACACCTGCGGTGCCGATGCACTCTCTGCATTCAGGTTGGAATGGGGGGCTCCAATGATGACCGCTGTCAGCAGCAGTACCAGAAATAAAATGGTAGCGGATCGGGTTGTCATATATTACATATCAATGGGAGGTGACGAATGGTCACACCGGTCTATTTGGCCTGCGCATACGGAATCCCGTCAGCAGCCGGTACCTGCGCGCGGCCTATCAGTCCGGCCAGCACAACCATGGTTAACACATAGGGAAACATCTGAATAAATTGAACCGGTATGGGGATAACCCCCTGCACCCTGATTTGAAATGCATCGGCAATACCGAACATCATGCACCCCACCAGTGTCAGTTTGGGGGTGTACCTTCCGAAAATTAAAGCTGCCAGTGCAATAAACCCCCGGCCGGCTGAAATATTATTCACATAGGAACTGCCATGGGCGATGGACAGAAAGGCGCCACCCAGACCGGCCAGGAGTCCACTGATCCAGACCGCATAGTACCGCATCAGGTAGACATTGACTCCGGCTGTTTCGGCAGCCTCGGGGTTTTCTCCTACTGCCCTCAGTCGCAGGCCGAAGCTGGTTTTCTGGATGACAAACCAGCTGAGCGGAACCATGGCAAATGCAAAAAATACCAGAACCGAGTATTTACCCAGCAAGGTTCCCAGAATTGGAATACTGGAGATGATAGGGATATGGATAATGGGTAGCATCAGCTGGATATTTGGTGTTACGGTGGTTGAATTGTAAAGCGCATTTGACAGTACAGCAGGCACACCAATAGCCAACAGGTTGATGGCGGTGCCACTGACCACCTGATCCGCCTGGTAACGGATACTGGCAATGCCGTGAACGTGCGCTACCAGACCACCCATCAGCATGGCAGCAAGTAATCCGTACCAGGGATTACCGGTTTCATAGGCTACCACTGCACCGGTAAAGGCGCCGAAAATCATAATGCCATCCAGCGCAATATTCACTACACCCGCACGTTCGGAAAACATGCCTCCCAGGGCTGCCAGGATTAATGGTGTGGATAATCGCAAGCCTGATGCGATCAATTCAAGATCCAGAATCTCCCACATAAGAACACTCTCTGTTCAAACGATTGTTTTGGTTAAACTACAATTCAGGCACTCTATACAGATTATTAAACTCCGTGCCTCAGTGGTGAGTATTTTTATATAAATCACTTCAGGCTGAACACGCTCAGGATTTTCTTGAACAGCTTGTCAGTTGCTACGAACAGGACGATGATGCCCTGTAGCACCATCACCAGATCCTTAGACAGGTTATCGAAATTCAGATCGAGAAACAGGCTGCCCCGAATCAGCGCACCGAAAAGCAGAGCGGCCAGGATCACACCAACTGGATGGTTGCGTCCCAAAAGCGCCACGGCTATACCTATGAATCCGACCCCTCCTGAAAAACTGTCATGAAAGGTGTATCGATAACCCATGACCTCTGAAATGGCCACCATACCGGCAAATCCACCTGCTATAAACATGGCTAGAACCATATTTTTGTTGACGTTGATACCGGCATAAGTAGACACACTATTGCTGATGCCGACAGCACGGATCTCATACCCCCACCGTGTTTTCCAGAGAATCAGGTAGGTCGCCAGGCAGGCCAGCAACGCAATCACAAATCCCATATTGAGCGGTAACGTTTTGGGAATAAAGGGCAGCAATTCGTGTATCCTGGGTATTCGTGCTGCTTCAGATATGAATTCCGTTTCCAGGATCTGAGTGCCCTTTCGATGGAAGGGCCCGACAACCAGGTAGTTAACCAGGGCAAAGGCGATCATGTTCATCATGATCGTATTGATTACCTCATGCCCGCCAAATTTTGCCTTTAACAGCCCGGGAATACCGCCCCAGATACCTCCGCCGACAAAGGAAACGACAAAACAGACCGGAATAACGACCCAGGCTGACCAGCCGTCCATCCAGATCCCTGTCATGGCCACAGCCATGGCTGCAATATAAAGCTGTCCCTCCGCTCCGATATTGAAAAGCCCGCAACGGAATCCGAAGGCCACCGAAAGGCCCGTAAAGATCAATGGTGTCGCGTAAAACAGGGTGTAGCCAATACCGTTTATGGAAAATATGGAACTTTTAAAAAAAATCCAGTAAACGGACAATGGGTTTTCACCAACGGCGAAAATCAATATCGCACCAACCAGTCCGGCTGCGAACACCGACACCAATGGTAGAATCAGGACTTCGAGTTTTTTTAACACCATGTGTATGTCTCTATTATTAAAGACTGTCTTCAGAATCCAGAACTGCTGATCAACGGTGACCAGTCATCATCATGCCCACTTTTTCCATATCGAATGTTGCAGCAGAGACCTCTCCTGCAATTTCACCCTCAAACATCACTAGGGTTCGATCGGAAAGCGAGCGAATCTCTTCCAGCTCAGCCGATATCAACAACACAGCAACTTTCTCAGTTCGAAGGTCCAGGATTTGCTGATGAATGAACTCAATGGCCCCGATGTCGATACCCCGTGTGGGCTGAGCAATGATTAACAGACGGGGATGCCGACTGAATTCCCGGGCGACAATCAGCTTCTGTTGATTTCCACCGGACAGAGTTCCTGTCTGAAGATTTGGCAGGGGCGGTCTCACATCAAATTTATTCAACAGATTTTCAGCGTTTTCTCGAATATTGGGAAAATTCAGAAACCCGTTTTTACGACAGAAGGGTTCGCGGTAGTGAAACCCGAGTATCTGGTTTTCGGCGTTGGTATAGGTGGACAGGAAACCATGGGCCTTTCGGTCTGCGGGTATGTGAGCAATATGCTTTTCCCTGATTTTACGAGCAGATAGATCGGTGATATCTTCTCCCAGATACCAGACGATTCCCGCGTCCAGTTTTCGCAGGCCGGTGAGTACCTCAACCAGCTCAGTCTGCCCATTCCCTTCCACACCGGCAATCCCCAGAATTTCGCCCTCTTTCAGCTCAAATGAGACGTTCTTCAGCCGTGGCTTATTGTCAACGGTCACAGACAGGTTCTCGACCTTCAGTGTGGTATTTCCAAGCGCCACATCGCTCTTGCTTAAATTGAACAGAACCTCACGCCCGACCATCATATTCGCCAGAATATTAGCCGTCGCATCTTTGGTCAGCAACTCTCCGACCTTTTTGCCGTTCCGCATGACGGTCACATCATCAGAAACTTCCAGTACCTCTTCCAATTTGTGGGTAATGATGACGATGGTTTTTCCCTGTGACTTGAGACGCCGCAGGATCTGGAAGAACTCTTTAACCTCCAGAGGCGTGAGTACAGCGGTGGGTTCGTCCAGAATCAGAACTTCAACGTCCCGGTAGAGCGCTTTCAGGATCTCTACCCGTTGCTGCAGCCCGACAGAAAGGTCTTCGATCTTGGCCTGTGGGTCAATCTCCAGACCGTACTCGTCCGAAAGCGATCGGATTCTTTCTTCTGCCTGGGCGAGTTGCAGGATGCCGCTCCGACTGACCGGTTCGAGGCCGAGAATTATATTCTCTGTAACCGTCATGGGAGGAATGAGCATGAAGTGCTGGTGCACCATGCCAATGCCATTGTCGATGGCGTTCTGCGGATTTGTTATCTCTTTTTTCTCACCAAACAATTCAATTTCACCGGCATCCGCCTGATAGAATCCGTACAGGATTTCCATGATGGTGGTTTTGCCGGCACCATTCTCGCCAATAATGGCGTGTATGGTCTCCTGGCGAATATTGATGTCCACAGCATCATTCGCCAGGGTTTGTGCGAATCGTTTGGTGATCTGCTTTAAACGAACAGCAAACATGGTTCAGGCTTACCGTTTGTCTGGAACTTGGATGTCCCCAGCAATGATCTTCTTCCTGAACAGGTTTACCACTTTTTCCATTTTTCGTGTAATCAGCTTGCGATTGTACTTGTCAACGGAATAGCCAACACCGTTATTTTCAAGGCCGTAGACATTCACACCGCCTGCTAATTCACCAGCCTTCAAGCGACTAATCGTATCAAAAACAGCAACGTCAACTCGCTTCAACATGGATGTCACGATCTGTCCCGGGACAATATAGTTCTGATTGGAGTCAACACCAATCGCATAAATACACTCATCAATTCGTTTACCCTTTTTGGTTTTTGGAAAACAGGGTCCACGTCCGTTTACTTCCTTCAGGGCGTCAAAAAGACCGTTTCCGGAACCACCAGCCGCAGCATAGATGACTGAAGCCCCTTTTCCCATTTGTGCCTTGGCGATTTCCTTGGCGGTTGCAGGGTCGTTCCAGGCTTTCGGAGTGTTTCCGACATAGTTGATTATCACCTCGATACCTGGATAAATTCTTTTGGCGCCAGCTTTATAGCCGGATTCAAACTTTTTTATCAGGTCGATTTCCATCCCGCCAATGAAACCAACAACCCGCTTTCCATCCACGACACGGGAACGCATGGCGGCGATCATCCCGACGAGATAGGAGGCTTCATGCTCCTTGAAAACCAGGGAGGATACGTTGGGCAGGTCCACAACAGAATCAACGATGGCAAACTTGACATTGGGATATTCGGTCCCGACATTCTTGATGGCAGTTGCATTCGCAAAACCGATACCGAAAATCAGATCATATCCCTCGGATGCAAATGCTCGCATGGCTTCTTCCACAGCGCTGGAATCACCAGGTTCCACATCTTTCAAATAGATGCCCAATTCATCTCTTGCTTTCTGCGCGCCTTCCCAGGCAGATTGATTAAAACTTCTATCATTTTTGCCACCTGCATCGAAAACAATTCCGACCCTGACTTCCGCCCAAGCCTGTACAGATAAAATGAATGATAACGCCAAAATCGCCAAAAACTTTTTCATATCTTCTCCGGAATTTAAGGTTGGAATAATCCTGAATACGTCCCGAGATGGACCTGAATACCGCCGAAAAACCGAGAAAACTGCTTCCGCCCGTGGAAGACCCGGCAGCCAATATCTTATACTCGAGCACTAAACCAAAAAGATACCGAATCAGGGTTAAAAGTCAATTGAAAAAAGGTCGCAGATCATTGATGGAAATTGATGATTGCAGATTTGTCACCCCTGCAGTTTACCTGACCTGGATTGTTTAAGGTTCAACCATCCGGACAGCTGATTGTCAGTATTCTAATCCGGGATTCACTTGTTCCTGTAGGCCGGAAACTGGTTTTAGCAGTCATGGAACAGACACCATCAGATGATGAATGGTTAAAATATGATCCTGTTTGCAACATGAACAGACAATTTGTATCAAAACACAAAAAATGTAGTTACCGCCCCACCCCATCTGCTTTCGTCAGGTTTCTTGGTGAGTAAGGTGTTAAAAAAAACAATCCATTTTCGATGATTGTTGGATAAGTGTTAAAAAAATCGTCCATTTTCATTCAGGTTCAAAAAAATCTGCACGGCCAACACTAAGAAAACGTCTGATGAATATAGAAAAAGATCAGATTGAGTGGTAAATGGACACGATCGATTCAGTCGCCACTCTGATTGTAAAACATAAATAATACAGCGTGATAAATGGCTTGATGCAGCTGGGGGCCATTTTATTGCAGATTCATGTGGCATGAGTGTGCGCCAAATTGTTTTGAAAATAGCGGGTTGGCAGGTAATATGCAGTTAATCATAAACAACGCATACCAAAAGATAGGGATGCAAAAACTAGAAAGCAGACAGAGGTCTGACAATGAAAACATCTGAAAATAAAAGGTTGGTAATGATCGGCATCCGCCGCAAAGGAGAAAAGGGATTTAAAACGCAGATCAGGAAAGGCTATGAGGTGCCACTGAAAAACGTTTTGCCCATGGATGCAGTGATAGATCATGCACACAAAAAAGAGAACAACGCTCTGTGATACAATGAGTCACCTTTAAAGATTAGAATGAACAACACCTGCACGGTTTCTGCATTAACCATAATAAATGGGATCAGTAGATCACTAACAGGTGCATTTAACCAAATAAGGATTGGCGATGGAAGTGGGAAATAACCTGACAATTTACGAATATTTTAGTCCAGAAGGAGATCCGGACTCCTATATCTGTACCGGGCATGTTGATTCAACTACATTTCGCGAAGCAGTTCACCAGAAATTTTCTGTTAAACCAAAGGTGGTGCAACATCGCTGGCGAAGGAGTAAACGTATCGTCAAGCGGGACCTGGAGGAAAAAAAGTTTCGTGGTTACACCACTGATATTGCCTGCCTTTCGGAAGAGCCGGGTGCGTTTGCCATAACCGTTGGGACATTGTAAATCGAGTTAACCTGCTTCCATGACATCAAGAGCCGACCCTCAGTAAATAACCAGCTCCTTGAAATGCTTTCGACACAACGAAATATACCGATCATTCCCTCCGATCTCAATCTGTGATCCCTCCCGTACTGCCTGGTTGGATTCATCCAGGCGCACCACCATTATCGCTTTTTTACCGCAGTGGCATATTGTCTTCAGCTCTTTAAGTTCATCTGCCCAGGCCAGTAGCGCCTGGCTGCCTTCAAACAGGTTGCCGAGAAAATCCGTCCGCAGACCGAAAGCCAGCACAGGAATCTGAAGACGATCGGTTACCTCCGTCAGTTGAAAAACCTGATCTTTGGAAAGAAACTGTGCTTCATCTACGAGCACACAGTCGATTTTCTCCTTCTCAACCTCTGTAGAAGTAATCTCAAAGAGATCGTCGGTGGGGCTGAAAATGTTGGCGTCCGCTTCCAGTCCAATTCGGGATTTAATTTTCCCGATGCCGTAGCGATCATCAATGGCAGCAGTAAACAGCAGGGTTTTCATGCCTCTTTCCCGGTAGTTGTAGCTGGACTGCAACAGGGAGGTTGTTTTACCGGCATTCATCGTTGAGTAATAAAAGTACAGCTTTGACATTTTAACCCTCCTGGATACTGGGGTTGCCAATAAGGGATCGTACAAAAATAACTTGGCATAATCTGTCCGCAAAAATCCTATAAAAACTGGACATTTTGCAGACAGAATCCCACAACAACGTGTTTCCTTTTCGCAAATGGGAAACACTTGAGTAATTTTTGAGCCGACCCTAAGAACTTGCTCAGTCCCTTGACCGGGTGATGGGGTGCCTCATGGATTTCAATTCACCGCGCTTCTTCTTGCTTTCTATGCGCTTGAGCCGGGACCTGAAGGGAACCCTGGTTTTCTTATGAACCTTCGGCATCAAGGTTGCCCGACGGATCTGTGATATCAGGCGCTCCCGTGCCTCCTTTCTGTTTCTTTCCTGGCTTCGATTGCTGCGTGCGGTAATGGTCAGCACGCCATCCCGGTTGACAGCTTTTCCGGCGATTTTCGTCAGGCGGTTCTTGATGTGGTCGGGAAGTGACCGGTTCTGCCTGATATCAAATCGAAGTTGAACAGCGGTTGCGACCTTGTTGACATTCTGTCCGCCGGGACCGGAGGAGCGGATAAAGGATTCCTGAATCTCCTCTTCCTGGATGAAAAGCTGTTGGTTTATCCGGATCATTCAGGCACCTGAACAGAGGCGCTCTGATACAGTCGGGAGAGTTCATCCGCCTCGAAGGAGGGCCACTCGACCTCCCTGCCGGATGCTTCAGCCTGGATGCCGTGTCCGGATGCCAGGACTTTACCGATGATGGTTACCTGGATGCCTGCTTTTTCAAGATCCCAGATCAGCCTGTCAACATGATCTGTCGAACAGCTGATCAGGAGGCTTCCGGATCCGATCAGTCCGAGGGGGTCGAGCCCGAAAATGGTGCACATGCGACGGGTCAGATCATGAATGGGTATCCGGTCCACATCAACTGTTATCCGTTGGTTTCCTGCATGGCTGAGCTCTTCAAGAGCGGTAGCCAAACCCCCTTCGGTGATATCATGCATGGCTGTGACGCCTTTGCCAGCGGCGGCTATAGCTGCTTCCGGAATAATGCTGATCTGCTCCAGAAACTGCTTTCCGGCATTGATCTCGTTCCGGGTCAGGCCATTTTTCAGTAATTGCTGTTCGAATTCCCGTGCCAGGATCGATGTGCCTTCAATGGATACGGCTTTGGTCATCAGTACCTGGTCCCCTTCCGAGAGGTCTTTTTTATCTATCAGGCCAGCTCTGTTAACAATTCCGGCTACCATACCCGTTACCACCGGACGAGTAACAGCATCAGTGATCTCTGTATGGCCGCCGCACAGTGTAATTCCTATTTGCCGGCAGCAGTCACGGACCTCTGTCATCACCGTGACGATCTCAGACGGCGTGGTGCCGGGGGGAAACAACAGGGTCGATAAAAACCAGCGAGGAACAGCGCCGGATGTGGCAATATCGTTGGCGTTGACAGTTACCGCATAATAAGCGGCTGCATCCGACACAAAAGTGACGGGGTCGGACTTCAGGATCAGCACTTCATTGTCTTCTATATCGATGGCTGTTGTGTCTTCGCCAACTCCGGGCGAAATCAGAATAGACGGGTCTTTGATCTCCAGCGAGGTCAGGAAGTTGTGCAGAAATCGGTTGGGTAGTTTACCACCGGACAGGGGCAGATAAAAATCAACCAAATCCCGGAGTTCCAGTAACCGTGTTATCTCAAGGTCCTGCCCCCAGCCAGAGACATCTCTCTGCTCACCTGGTATCGGAATGAGAACGGTTGTCACACCGGCTTTGTTTCCTGCTGTTATATCGAAGAGGTAGTCCCCGACCATGAGGGTTTCGCTTTTATCACTGTTCAACCGCTCCATTGCCAGGAGTACACTTTCAGGGCTGGGCTTCGGCTGAATGGGCTCCTCCCTGGTGATGACGACATCGAAATCGTCAATGGAAAGGTGATTGAAGTTATCGAGCGACCGGATAACAGGTGCCATGGCATTTCTTGTGATGACGCCGATCAGTATGCCATTTCCCTTCAGCCAGAGGAGGAGTTCCTCCGCCCCTTCGTTTGGTTTCGATTTACTGGCAGCTTCCTCTTCGGCCCTGTCCAGTATCATATTTACGTTTGCTTTGCGGGCGGGTTCGTCAATGGTATCTATATACTCAAGAATAGCCATCTCGGGTGGACACGCAATGGACCGTTTAATGGCATTGAAATCCAATGCTCCCGGCAGGGTAAGTGTCCCGTCGAAATCAAAAAGGATTGCTTTAATCCGGTGTCCGATTTTTTTCTGTGCAGCAGGGTTCATGGCAACCGATGGGTGTCTCTATGCTTAGTGTGAAAGGCTGGCGATGATTCCGAAGTGATTATTCTACTCCGATTTGGATTGTTTTTTCTTATACTTTTTGTACCACTCAGCATCGCCATATATATTATCTGCGCAATCTGGACAGATGCCATGGCTGAAAAGCACATCGCTGTATTTTTCGATATAGATCTCCAACTGGTTCCAGTAGCCTTTGTCATCCCGAATTTTTTTGCAGGAGGAACAGATTGGCAGCAATCCGCTGAGTGTCTCGACATCGTCCAGCGCTTTCTGGAGCTTGGTATTGGTCTCTTCCAGGGTGAGATTCAGGGAACGCAGTTTCTGCATATCATTAAAGCGGGCTATGGCGATGGTAATCGCCCGCTCAATTTCGGTCAGAAGGGGTGGTTTGGTTAGATAGGCACCTGCTCCGGCCTCTCCGGCTTCCTCAACGATTTTCAGCTGTTGATAGGCTGTCAGGATCACAATGGGTGTTGGGCAGGTTTCGGTAATGAGACGGGATGCCTCAATTCCATTCATTTCAGGCATTTCAATATCCATCAATACCACGTCCGGTTTTAACGCTTTCACCATTTCCACAGCCAGCCTGCCGTTTGCCGCTCGCCCGATGACCTCATACTGAGTGCCATCAAGTCTGCCAACCATCATTTCAGTGACCATCGGGTCATCATCGACGATTAAGACATTGATATGTTCCTGGGGTGTCATTGCATGAATCCGCTTAAAGTTTGAAATGAATGTCTGTCATGGCACCGTCTTCGTTTCGCAGTACCAGTGTTCCTCCGAGGCCATTACTGACGAGTATCTCGGTGAGGTATATGCCGGTGTTGAAGGCCTTCATGGACAACACCTCTTCCGGAAATTCGGGACCATTATTGTGAAACTGAAATCGAACCTCATCACCGTCCCAGGTGACCCTTACCGTAATTTTTATGGATGAGCGTTCGTCGAAAGCGTGTTTGATGGTGTTGGTGATCAATTCGTTGATGATCATGCCCAGGTTACTGGCCTGCTTGGGCGAAATCATGATATTGTCGTCCGTAATAATATCCGTTTCAACCTGTTTGTCAGGTGGCAGTGCCTGAAGGCTGTTTCGAATGATACGATTTGTGAGCTCACAGAGAGGGATAGGTGACCAGTCCGCTTCAGACAGTATCTCATGAACCGCCGCCATTCCTTCGATGCGATGGATCAGGTTTTCAAGGGTGGCAAGGTAGCCCTCCCGGCTTTCTATAGTGTCAATGAACTTCCGTGTCGCATACAACATGCCGATAATACCTGCCAGATTGTTTTTGACCCGGTGGTTGACCTCTTCTAAAAGAACCGCACGGGACTCCGCATCCAGTTTGGTCTGTTCATGAAGACTCTGCAGTTGCTGTTCTGCCTCTTTATGTTCTGTATAGTCCTCCATGATGGCCAGAGCGCCGGTGATATGATGGTCAGCATCGTACAGAGGAGCCAGGTAGTATCGTATATACACCTTTTTGTCCCATTTTGAAATATAGGCTTTTTCAAAGACACCGGAGGCTCCGGTAGACAGGCATTTAGCTAAGTCATCTGCGATTCCTGATTTGACAAGCGGCGGAAAAGTCAACAGGTTGATTTTTAGCGTTTGTTCCGCTGAAGGGGAACCGACAATCTCGACTATTTTCTGATTGATATCGATTATTTTTCCGGATGTATCCAGCGTGATGATTCCAAGGGGTGCGTGTTCCACCAGTAACCTGAATCGCTCCTCACTCTCTTTCAGTGCAGCTTCTGTTTTATTATCAGAAGCCTGCTCTCCTTTTGGGTACGGGAGATTATGGGTCTGTCTCCTTTCCATCAGCAGGCGGATCAAAAGTCGGATGTTTCTGGAGTTGAAAAGCAGCCACAACAGGACTAGTGTGAACAACCCGCAGGCAACAGCCGAACGGAAACTGAGAATCTGAAAGGGTTCTGCGGAACCTGAACCTGTCAAATCCAGTATCACTATCAGGCAGCCGAAAAGCGATGGAATGACGAGAAAGGAAAGCAGAAGGCACATTTTCCCCAAGCGAATCTCCGTTTTCTGAGATGCGTCAGGAAATATTCTGTTTAAAAAAGTGCTGGAGGAACTCATCTCAAGTCGTTAAGATACATTTATTTTTCATGTGGACTGATTTCCGTCAGACCTTTCCTGGAGACAACTGCTGTATTCTTTTTTGTTCAGACTAGACTATAACTTTGAGGGATAAATGGCGATGATGCAAGCCCTGTTTTTAACCAAGGGTGGGCTTAAAAATTAGTTGAGTGTTTCTCATTAGCGTGAAAGAAACACTCGGTTATTTTTGAACGATCCCAAAGTGCCGGAGACGGGACAATTTTACCGATGCCTTTCCGAGATCGGAGAAGGATGACATAGCGAGGTTGACCTGAAAATGCATATAAACACGGATTTTTTGATTATTGGCAGTGGTATAGCCGGCTTGAGTTTTGCGCTCAATGTGGCGGAACATGGGGATGTTGCGTTGATCACCAAGAAAGAAGCAATGGAAAGTAATACCAATAAAGCCCAGGGTGGTATCGCTTCCGTGTTTGGAGAGCTCGATTCGTTTGATCTGCACATACAGGACACCCTGGCCGCCGGTGATGGTATTTGTCATCAGGATATCGTGGAAATGGTGGTTCGGGAAGGACCGGAGAGAATTAAGGAGCTGATGCAGTTGGGCGTTGGTTTTAATCGACTGGAGAACAGTGCCGTAACAGGGCTTGAATTGGGACGCGAAGGTGGGCACTCCCAGAACCGTATTGTTCATGCGTCCGATATGACCGGGAAAGAGGTGGAAAGGGTTCTGCTTGAACTGGTCCGCAACCATCCCCGGATTACCCTCTACGAAAACCATATTGCCATTGATCTCATTACCTACTCGACCCGCATGAAGCGTGGCATGATGATCGCCACCCATGAAGACTCCTGTTGCGGGGCCTATGTTCTGGATCGGCAAAGCCGGCAGGTCAAGACATTCTGCAGCCGAATGACCCTGCTGGCCACCGGTGGAGCGGGTAAGGTGTACCTGTATACCAGCAACCCGGATATTGCGACGGGGGATGGCATCGCCATGGGCTATCGTGCTGGGACAACTGTTGCAAATCTTGAGTTTGTGCAGTTTCATCCAACCTGCCTCTATCACTCTGAAGCAAAGAACTTTCTGATTTCAGAAGCGGTTCGGGGAGAGGGAGCGGTCCTGGTTAACTCAGCCGGTGACCCGTTTATGGAGAAATATGATCCGCAAAAGGACCTGGCGTGCAGAGATGTCGTGGCCCGTGCCATTGACAGCGAATTGAAGGAGCGGGGGGATGAATCGGTATTCCTTGATATTTCCCACAGAGACACTGAGATGGTGAAAAACCGTTTTCCAAATCTCTACCGGGAATGTCTCGGGTTTGGAATCGATATGACCCGGGAACCGATTCCGGTCGTACCAGCGGCACATTATATGTGCGGTGGGGTTGTGACGGATATTTACGGGCGGACTGATATCGGGCGCCTTTATGCCATAGGAGAGACAGCTTGTACCGGCTTGCATGGAGCGAATCGCCTGGCAAGCAATTCTCTGCTGGAAGCGCTTGTTTATGCGAAAACAGCAGCAACGAAAGCTGTTGAGGAGCTGGCGGAAAACCGGCACATCGATGACCCGCTTCCCCCGCTCTGGGACTTTGTAGGAACAACAGACAGTGACGAACGGATCGTCGTCTCACATAACTGGGATGAAATTCGGCGGATGATGTGGAACTATGTCGGTATCGTTCGCTCGGATAAGCGCCTGGTCAGGGCGGAAAGGCGTATTAAGAATATTCAGTCGGAAATCAAGGAGTATTACTGGGATTTCAAGGTGACGGGAGACCTGATTGAACTTCGTAATATCGCCACTGTAGCGGAACTGATTATTCAATCGGCTCTGCACAGGAAGGAGAGCCGGGGACTTCATTATAATCTTGGCCACCTTGAGAAGAATGATGCCCTGTGGCAAAAGGACACCATCCTCAGACGATCTTTTGTGGGGTAGCCCTCATCATTTACTGCCATGGTCGATTGCACTACGTGGCCGTCATGGCTATGGCTCCCTCAACTTCTGTTTTTACGAGTCCGTCTGTTTCGGGTAGAAAGCCTTCAAGAGCTTCCCGGGACTCCTTTCCTCCCAGTCGTCCCAATGCCCAGGCAATCATGCCCTTCGTTCGTTCATCCTCGTTTTCACCAAACGCCCTGATCAACTCAGGAACATATTTCCGGTCAAGGGTGTTGCCTATGGCGCGGGCTGTATTCATCTTCCACAACCAGATATTTTTGCTCGCAATATAAAACATGTGCGGCCAGATGTGGGTTTCGAAGTAGTCCACATCCATGTGCAGGAGTCGGGTCAGTTCGAACTTTTCCGCCTTTGCTGCCACCCTTGGGTTTGGCTGCAGGGTCCTGGCCCTGGCTGGAATATTGCGGGGACAGACATCCTGGCAGCGGTCGCAGCCGAACACCCAAAGGCCCATGGGCTCACGCCACTCCAGGGGGGTGATCTCGCGGGCGTAGTAGGTCAGAAACGAGATACAGCGACGGGGATCCAGTTTGTTGGGTCCCTTGATGGCGCGTGTCGGGCAGGCGACAATACAGGTATTCTTGCACCAGTCCGGGCATCCAACTTCAATGGTGTCACCATCCGGTTCGAACGCCTGGTTGACAACAATGGCGATGGGTAGCGTCCAGGAACTCTGCGCTGCCAGTTTGCGGGAGTAAAAGAAGTTGTTTTTGCCGAAAGTACCCAGGCCGGCCCTTGCGGCAGACAGTCGATGGGGTAGATTAAAAGGGACCTTTGAATCGATGCCGTTATCCCTGAGGTAAGATCTCATGGCCTTTACCCTGAGGTACAGGCCATCCCTGGTCACCCGGTCATCATCCATGTAGCAACGACCAAAATGAGGCTCCATTGAGGGGGGGAAGGACTCCTGAAAATACTCTTCGATCAGCACGATAATCGACTGGGCATCTGCCAGTGCCAGCTTCGGGTCGATCCCGCCTTCCAGATCCAACAGGGAAATGGGCTTGCTGTATCCTTCTCGTCTTTCTTCCAGGATATCCTTCTGGGAGTCAAAGGGGTCTGCCGTTGTAAATCCGATGTCCTTAAACCCCAGTTCTGTCGCTTTTTCTATCACATCTTTTTTGGTAATCATTGGACTACTTCCCTGTAATGGTTGATGGGGCTCTCCAGCAGGGGCAAAAAATGGCCCTGTGCTACGACCCGATGAAGATAATCAAAGGAGCCGGGACTCCGGCACTTTTCCGAAGGGTCAATTCTCAGCTAATAATAATTGGGTTGTCAACAGGTACCTGTATCTTATTCCATCGGATCGATAGGTGCACTCTGGCAGATCTATGTGACATTTGACGATTGCAATCTCGTTGTGTTACTCCCTCTTCAGGGTAGACCGACATTTGCCTTTTCACCCGGAAGCCTGCTTGTGAGAACGGGTTGGCATCTGATCAATAAACAGAAACGTTCGATTTTAAATGGAGGAGAAAAGATGGATCAGAAGGAGTTGATCGTTCTGCTGAACAAGAGTTGGATGAGCCATGACGGCATGTGGTTTATGCATTGCTGCCGTGAGTTTGGCATTGAGGCTGGTAACCGCCTGAATAAAGCGGCTATATCGTCCCTGGCTCCGTTGGAAATCGCACGATATAAAAAAGAGCTGGGATTTGATGATCAGGAGATCAACACATTTGATCAATTCAAGGCGTTTTTTACCCGGGCGGCTGAACTGGTTATTCCCGATTTTATGGGGGGTCGGTTTGCTTTTGAGGATGGCCACTCGCTGTCGATGGAGATGACGCCACAACAGTGCTTTGCCTATAAAGGAATGCAGCGGATGGGTGTGATTGACCAATATGAATGTGGCGTCATCTATCGTATTGAGTGCTGGCTGGATGCGCTTGGAATTAAATTCCAGACGGACCCGGATGTCACGCATTGCACCATGCACACTGAGGGACACTGCGTGAAACGGATCCGGCTATCCTTTGACTAGTCTTCTCCAGGGATCAGCACACCCGGGTTCATCATGCCCGTGGGATCCACCGTTTTTTTAATGTCCCGCAATAACTTCACACCAGCCTGTCCCAGCTCTTCGGCCAGCCATGGGCGCCGTATTCTGCCAATGCCATGATGGTGGGATATGCCGCCACCGCCTGCCAGTGTCGCCTCTATAACCCTGCGCCAGCAATCCTGATAGGCTGCTGCCATATCGGCTGGATCGTTCGGAATGGCTGCAAAGGTAAAATAGAGATTGATGCCTGAACGGTAGCAATGCGAACTGTGGGCGGAGGCGTTGGCTATATTTTCCACCTCTCCAAGGGACGCAACGGCAGTTTGATAGATATCACTGATCTTGTCCCAGGTTGCTGCGATCTCAATAGTGTCCACGATGACGCCCTGGGACAGAAACTCATCAAATGTGGGTACATGATTACGATCCACGAACCACTTCTCAACCACCGCCTCTGGCGCAGGATCACATCCAAGATCTTTTGCGATCTCCAGACATTCAGCAATCTCTGCATCCACCTTGCCGGCTGGTCCTTCATGCACCATGATCAACAGGCAGTCCTCTCCTCGGGCATGATCCGGAAAGAGCCGCACGACTTCGGAGGCGTCATATTGCCGCATCACCGGCGGTTCCCAGCCGTGTTGAATAATGTTGCGCTGCAACTCGAATCCCTTGTCCATATCAGTCATATAAAAGGCCGTGTAGGATTGCTTCTGGGGTTTCCAGCGCACGGAAAAGGTAACAGCTGTCACAATTCCGAGGGTGCCCTCACTACCAAGGAAGATCTCTTTCAAATCTGGACCTGATGCGGCACGGGGAGTGGGACGTGTCTCGAAAATCTCTCCGTTGGGAAGAACAACTTCAAGGGCGAAAACTACATTCTCTATGGATCCGTAGGCAGTTGAAAACTGTCCACAGGCACGGGTTGCCACCCATCCGCCCACGGAGCTTACAGAAATGGACTGTGGGTAGTGACCCAGCATCAATCCCTGTTTGTTGAGAGACGCCTCGGCGTCTGATCCACGAACCCCGGCTTCAAAGGTTGCCAGAAGGTTAAGGCTGTCAATTTTTCGGGTTTTGTTCATCTGGCTCATATCGATCAAAACAGCATCCGGGTGGGCAATGACACCGCTGACCACACCGGACCCCAATCCAAACGGAATCAAGGGAACCTGATTTTCCCTGCAGGTATTGACTATTGTTACCACGTCAGCAGTTTTTTTCGGTTGGGCGACGCAGCAGGGTCTGGGAGCCGGACGTCCCTGTAGATCGTCCAGTTCACTGATGACGGAATAGTCGTGCCGGCGTTCTTGCAGAAGGTTTTCATCTGTTGATATCATGTCGTCCCCGACGGCCTGTCGCAGACTGTTGATGATGGATGCTTTCATGAGGTGATCCTTACTATTGGGTTTATCAAATGGTTACAACTGCTTAAAGAGAGTTTAACAATGCCATATCGGTGGCTCGTTGGTTGCGGCAGGTATCGATCTGCTCCTGGCGCTCCTCGTCACTCCAGCCCAGGTGGGTGGCCATTACTGATGCTGCAGGCTCCAGGGAATCCAGGCCGCCATTATCATCGAAATATGCGCGAGAACTTCTTCGAACCCAGTAATCTTCTAATGTCAGGGCCCCTTCCACTTTCACCGCATATTCAGCTTCAACAGCAGGGCCGCCACCGGACTTGAATAGTTCCAGCGCTTCGCTGCCGTATAAACGTACGGCCCTCTCCGCATCTATGATGCTGAGACCGAGTTCCTGGACTTTTTCGACCAGTGTATTGATCGATACGGCGCTGTCACCGCCCGGAAGAGGTTCTTCTGCTGTGGTTGATGGTGTATGGGGTTTCCCCGTCTTTTTTTCGCAGATGTCCACCATACGGACGGCCATGGAGCGATAGCTGGTCAGTTTTCCACCTGCAATGCTCAACAGGCCGCCGGTTCCTTCAATCACTTCATCCCGCCTGGAAATCTCAGACGGCTTTTTCCCCTTTGTTCCCAGTAAGGGGCGAATGCCCGACCAGGTAGAGACGATGTCTGCGGTTGTCAGGGGATCGCCTGACAGAATAGTGTTTAACGAATCCATCAGGTATGAGACATCTTCCGGTGTGATCTGTGGCCAGTATTCCGGGTCGGCATAGAAGGTGTCAGTGGTACCGATGTAGACAAACTCCCCTCTGGGAACGGCAAACAGCCCACGCCTGTCCGGTGCGTTCCAGACGATACTCCTCTGAAAGGGGAGTCGCTCCTTTTTAAAAACCAGGTGGATTCCCTTGGTCAATTGCAGCTTTGCCTTGGCATCCGGGTTTTCCATTCGTCGAACAGCATCTACCCACGGCCCTGCCGCGTTTACCACCACCTTTGCACGGACAGTAGCGCTAAGTGATTCGGATTTGAGGGTGCCCCTGACCGAGGCGCCAACCACTTTGCCGTTTTCCATGGTCAGTTGCTCCGCACGGGCGTAAGGTAATATCACAGCACCATGAGCTGCGGCACTTCTGGCATTCGCAAGGGTTAGGCGGCTGTCATCTGTCAGGTATTCAGGATAGACGACTGCCCCTTCAAAATTCTCCGAACAAACGGCAGGCTCTAATTCCTTCAGCTTTTTTCGCTTCCATGATTCATGACGTTCATGCCGATCCACCTTGCTCATCTTTTCATATGTCCAGAGACCTGTTTTAAGAATCGCCATGCTTTTTTTGGACCCGGCAAGCACGACCATGGGGTTGGTCTGTGACAGGTGAGGCGCCAATCGCCTCAGTACCCGACGTTCGTTTGCCGCTTCGCGAACAACGCCCATTTGTCCCTGTGCCAGATACCTTAATCCGCCATGGATAAGCTTTGACGAACGGCTGGAAGTTCCTGAACCGATGTCGCCAGCATCAATCAGGGCTGTTCGCAACCCCCTCATGGCAGCGTCCCGGGCAATACCGCAGCCGGTAATGCCTGCCCCGATGACCAGGATATCAAACATTTCAGTCTCAAGTGCTGCAAATCGCCCCGGCCGATCGCTGAAATCCAGGGCTGTTCCATCTTTCATTTTTTTAACCTGTTCATGTTCTTGTTATTAAAAAAAGTGTTTTATACCAGACTGAGGATTATCACCACATACTTTTACCATCTGTTGTATGCTACTGGATAATTGGAAATTCCCTGCCTGTCACGCTTCTGCGGGATACCCGGTTATCTCCTGAATTTCCCGATACAGTGGTTGCAACTTTTCATACATTTGTAAATAGACCTTGCGGTAAAGTCGGTCGTATATTTTCTGATTGTCCGGATTCGGCTCAAATACCTTTTCAACACGGGTCATTTTCTTAATGGCGGTTTTAAAATTAGGGTAGATCCCGACCCCGACAGCTGCCGTCATCGCCGCTCCCAATCCTGATGTTTCATAGGTATGAGGTCTGGATGCCGGGAGCCCGAAAATGTCGGCTGTCAACTGCATAGCCGCATCACTCCTGGATCCGCCACCGGCAATCATCAGCTTCTCAACATTTACACCACTTTTTTTCTCGATACGTTCCTTGCCTTCCCGTAACCCATAGGCGAGACCCTCCAGGATGGCACGGTAGATATGGGCCCGCGTGTGTACATCACCAAATCCGATGATGGCACCTTTGGCCTCAGGCATGGTGAGGCTGGGTGACCAGTAGGGTTGAAGCATCAGGCCCATCGCCCCCGGCGGAACTGCTTCCACCAACTCATCAAACAGGGTTTCAGGCTCTACCCCCTTTTCATCAGCTAGTAGTTGCTCCCTGAGAGCAAACTGCTTCTTGAACCAGCTGACCATCCAGTACCCCCGGTAAATCATGACTTCTGTGCAGTAGGCGTTTGGTACCGGTGCAGGGTAGGGCGGTATGCGGGGTGTCACTTCAAAATATTTGCTGCTGATGGTGTTAACAGTAGCGGTGGTACCATAACTGAGACTGGCGACGCCCGGGTCCAGACAGCCTGCTCCCAGTATTTCGCACCCCTTGTCTGTGCCGGCAGCAATCACCGGCAACCCTTCAGGAATGCCGGTCAGTCGGGAGGCTTCTTCTGTAATTCTGCCGAGTTCCTCTCCCGGTTGAACCAGATCAGCCAGCATCCGCTTTTCAATGGGGGCGGTCTTCCACATAAACGACTTTTCACCGCACCATTCCAGTTTTTTGAAATCGAAGGGAACAAATCCCACCTGCGCACTGGATGAATCACGATAGTGGCCGGTCAGTCGATACAGGTGATAGCCGGACAGAAACAGAAACTTGTCTGTTTTTTCCCAAATTTCAGGTTGGTTTTCTGCAATCCAGTTGGCCTCAGATTCCGCCTGCAAGGTACGGATCGTTTTTTCCACTTTAGCCAGTTTGAACGCAACCCCCATGAGCCCGCCAATGGGCTTGAAATTTGTGGCACGACGCTGATCCAGCCAACTGATCATCGGGCGCAACGGCTTTCCGTCTCGGTCCAGGTTGACCATACAGGCCCGCTGGGTGGTAAGGGAAACAGCAGCAATCGCCTCCCTGGAAACATCACTCTCCTGCCACAACTGCTGACAAGCCTTGCACAGGTTTTCCCAGAAGTAGTCCACATCCTGTTCGGCCCAACCCGGTTTTTTGGAATAATAAGGTTCCAGCTGTATCTGAACCTTTGATGTCAGCTCACCTTTCAGGTCAAACAACAATGCCCGGACACTCTGGGTGCCGTTGTCAATTGCGAGAACATGGGTTTTTTCCGTCATTCTGACCTCCTGGGTAACGGTTTAACAGATCGAGTTCAACTTTTCGGTTTGAACGGGGCCATTGCATCTTCACAGATTTTGGTAAACATGGTGTCATCACTTTTCCCGAAACGCTCGAGGAAATTCCGATTGTGAAGTGTGATCGCGCCATGCACCATGCACCACATGCGGTTAATTAAATATGTGGCTTCGTCGGGCTGAAAAGAAGCGTATTGTTCGGAAATCTCCATGGCCACTTTCATGAGAATGGCCCGGATTCTCAACGCAATCTTGCGCGCCTTCTCCTTTTCGGTGATGGCAATCTTCTCCGACTTTGTTCCCTTGAAATCTTCTCCCCGGGGAGAGGTAATACTGTATAAAATATCGTAATGGTTCACTGACTGCAATCCCATCTCGATCTGAACCTGCATGAAGGACTCAAGCCGTTCCAATGGATCACTGTGCTGCTCATACAGAGCCTGAAGCTGAGCATACATATTTTCCGAAATGCGGGTTTGCATCGCCAGATTCAGCTCATCCTTGCTGACAAAGTAGTTGTAAAGGTTGGCGGCTGTCATGCCGATACGTGCTGCAACCCGGTTAATGCTCATACGGATATAACCATCTTCACAAAGCGCTTTCAGTGCTTCGATCAGAATACGCTCCTTCTGCCTGGCAACTTCCTGTGGTGTTCTAAGCGGTCTGGACATACGTTGTTTAATCAATAATCGTTTACTGCAGAACTGAATCACTACCTGCAGACTGAAGTGTCTGAAAAGCTTTTATTTGATATTAATTTAATGGTATTAAATTAATATGTCAAGGAGATAATAATGACTAAATAACCCAAAAATACAGTAGTATAACAAGTATTTAAAAATGAGTATCTGGCATAAAATAACGGGATTAAAGGTTATAATCTGGGGCCACGCTTTCAAAAACATATGTGGAATCATTATAAAACTTAAAATAACAGATAAATAAAACCATATTTTATAAATAAGTCATGTTAAAAAAACTCAACTGGATGGAATTGGACTGAAGGCTGGTTGTTTGTCCCGATATAGAGGATTGGTGCCTGGAATTTAAGATGTCTGCTGGTAGCCTCTTTTGTATCTTGACAAAGAGTTTAAAATCGGTGGATTATAGGGAATATTTCGATATTCTGCCGGCAGCAAGATGCTCCTTGGAGCTTTAAATAAGAGGGCCAGGGCTTTTAACGTGTAGTATTGATAAACGATCCTGTTTGAACCGATTCATGGTTTTTTTATAGAGGACGGGTCACGGGTTGTAAATATTCGGTGCTATTCAGGTCGGATGGATGTTTTGTAAGGTGCTGGACAGGTAGCCGGTGCTTATATATTCTTACAGGTGCAGACTATTCAGTTAATTAAATAGGAGAGGAATTATGTCAACTAGAGAAGTTGTTATTGTAGAAGCAGTCCGGACCGCTTTTGGCCGTATGGGAGGAACGATTCGTGATATTCACTGTTCTAAACTGGGTGGAATAGGCATCAAGGGGTTACTTGATAAAACCAAAATTGCAGAGAAAGCGCATGTCGACTGCGTCTTTCTAGGATCTGCCATTGGCTGTTCCAATTCAGGAAATCCAGCTCGCTGGGCAACACTGGACTCCGGTCTGGGTTACGAAACATCTGCATCCTATGTGGAAATGCAGTGTGGATCTGCCATCGATTCCATCAATCATGCTGCCTGGAAGATTATTGCCAATCAGGCTGATATCATCATCGCAGGTGGAATGGAATCGTACAGCCAGGTTGCTGTTAAGTTTTCCATGGCCACCACTCCGTTTAAGCTGATACCACCAATGCCAATTCCTTCTTCTCTGTCTCCGGTTGCGGAAGAGTGTATCGGTATGGGATTGACAGCTGAAAATCTGCAGGTTCAATACAATATCCCGAGAGAAGCATCAGACGAATTTGCTTATAATAGCCAGATGCGAGCCAAGGCAGCACAAGACGCTGGTTATTTTAAGGATGAGATTATTCCCGTTACGATTCCCGGGACACGAAAAACACCTGAATTTGTCTTCGACGTGGATGAACATCCAAGAGGCGAATCAACCCTGGAAGGCATGGCTAAGTTAAATCCTGTGTTCAAGCAAGGTGGAACTGTCACTGCTGGAAACTCCTCCGGTCAGAATGACGGCGCAGCCTTTGTCTTGATGATGAGTGCTGAGAAGGCGAAGGAACTGGGTTACACTCCGATGGCTAAATGGTTGGCTGGTGCTGATTACGGTGTCGATCCCAAAATTATGGGAATCGGTCCCGCATATGCGATGCCGCAGGCGATCAAGAGAGCAGGGTTGGGTCTGGCTGACATGGATGTGCTTGAGTGTAATGAAGCCTTTGCGGTTCAGAACCTGGCTGTTGCCAAGGAGATCGAAAATCAGATGGGTGGAACCATTGACATGGAGAAGTGGAACCCGATGGGTGGCGCGATTGCATTTGGTCATCCCAACGGCGCTTCCGGAGCCCGCATCGGTATGTTTGCCATGCGCCATCTGATCCGCACTGGTGGGAAATATGGTGTGTTTGGTTCCTGTTGTGGTGGTGGACTGGGCGTGGCAACGGTGTTCGAGAACCTCCAGCGATAGTCCTTTTCGCTCCTGCTGTATCAAGGCCGGCTGAGTCAAATCCGCCGGCCGTCTGCTTTAAAGGCTTCCCGTGCTAATAAATATCGGGAGGCCTAGTCTTCAGTCTGCTTGCCAGCAAGTTCTGCGTATTTTGCAAATTCCGCCATTGAAGTCTTTTGATAGATGTAATAGAGAAAAAGTCCCATCACTTCTGTCAATTGAGCCGCACTTACCATGAAGTCTTCCAGGGGGATTTGCCGGGTTTTTTCCGTGACCAGCGCATGGGTGTCTTTCAGCAGATTTTTGGTGATAAACTCGAAGGTTTTTTTAAGATTAACAGGATCTGACCCATCCTTCGGCCCGAATCCCAGGTGATCCATGGTCACAACCAGCTTCCCCAGAGTGATATCAAGGCTGCTGTATGAGATGGTGTCCCCATCGGTCTTGGGAGTGATGATACCCCAATCGGTCAGGCGCTGCAGCCATTTTTTACCCAACCCGGTTGCCTGCAGAAACGCTTCGTTGCCTTCAAGGTCTTTAGCGCCTAAAAGGCGGTCGATGGGCCTGAAGTGTTCTGTAATAATGCTGAGCGAGGCTTTTTCAGACGGTGAGGCTTTACGGTTACGTTTCAGGATCTTCCGTATCACGGACAGAGGCAGGTAGTGATTGTCCTGGAGTGCCTTGATGGTTCGAATCTGCTCTACATATTCGTCACTGTACTGAGCGACATTCCGGCCTGTCTTGCGGGGCTTTCGCAGCAGGCCTTCCCTGATATAGTAGTGTATGGTTTCTTTGGAAACACCGGTTTTCTTGACAAGTTCACTGATTTTCATAGGGTGGTTGTGTCCCAGTAATAAAAAAATAGTGGCATCGTTGGATGCCTGTATTCCTTTTATGAATAGCGCTTTCAGGATTGTTTTTTACATCGATCGTTAATTCACGCTATACAAAATTGAGGGGTTTGTGAACTGGAAAAATGAGGGGGAAAACATTTTTAGGGTGGTATATATTCTCTACCTACGCTTTCCGACCGGAGCCAGGTAGACGACAAATTCCTCTTTACCATCCACTCTCAACAGGCTGTCCATCATCTCCTGGTGATAGGCTGCGATGGTGCAGGTTCCTGCGCCAATGGCTTCACAGGCCAGGTAGAGATTTTGACCCACATGCCCGGCGTCCAGCGCGATCACCTTGTATGAGGCCTGGCCATATCGCCACTCCATCCGATAGGGGATGGCGGTCCAGATGAAGGTCACAGCCGATCGGCCCACAAATCCCTGATTTAGAGCTGCCAGGGTCGTTTTCTCGGGTAGACGTTCCTCCTCAAACTCAAACAGGAGCTGATGCTCCAGGGGCAGGTAGCGATAGACGCCTGGTTTCAAACCCTCGACATTGAACAGGCAGAGATAGGTTTCAAAAGCATGACGGCAACCGGCAGAAGGGACCGTGCGCAATACAGACCCCGACATCCGTTGACTGCGGGTACCTTGAGTTGCCCACAGCAGGTATGAAAGCTCCTTCAAGGATAGGGGCTGCTCCAGAAATGCCCTGCGACTCTCACGGTTTCTGATGGCTGATGTCAGGTTAATAGAAGCAAATTCCTTGAACTCTTCAAGCGGGACCAGATCGATCCGTTCAGCGTCGGGGCTAAAAGGCTTTTCCACCGGCGGGGGTTCAAGACCACGTTGTTGGTCGGTTTGGGAAAAATCTATCTTCAGGCGGATATTGTCCTTTAAAAATTCCCGAAGTTTTTCCTGTTCCTGTTGATCACTCATATTTGACTCTACTCAATATTGATTGGTTTGGTGCTTGATAAAGGGATCCATAGTGTATAAAAAAGGTTACAGGGATATGCTGGCTTCTGCCAGTTTATCAAAACGGTTACCGGTGGTAAAGGACCTCGTCCGGGTGTTTTGGTTTATCCCCTTTTCAAGGCAGTGATTCCCATGACATCAGCAGTCATTTAGCATTAAAAGGGTAATAATGAGTTTAGATATCTGGATACCTTATGTACTGGCATCGGCGCTTATTCTGGTTATTCCAGGGCCAACAATCATCCTGGTGATCAGCCAGGCAATCACTCATGGACGTAAATCTGTGATGCCACTGGTCGTGGGGGTGTTGTTTGGGGATTTTACGGCCATGACATTTTCCCTGCTGGGACTCGGGGCCATCATGGCTGCCTCGGCGACTCTGTTTACCCTGTTCAAATGGGTGGGCGCAATATATCTGATTTATCTCGGTGTTAAACTCTGGCGTTCGCAGCCTGTAGATAACTCAATTTCCAAATCGGGAGAGGATATATCAGTCGGGTCCCTTTTTAGAAGTTCCTATATTGTGACGGCTTTGAACCCGAAAGGTATTGCTTTTTTTGTGGCATTTTTACCACAGTTCATCAATCCTGCTGAACCGGTATTCAATCAACTGCTGATACTGGGGGGAACCTTTCTGTTCCTGGCAATTCTAAACGCGGCGGTGTATGCGGTTTTTGCTAGCCAGATCAGGGAAACCATGAAGAACCAGAATGTATCCAGATGGTTGAACCGCTGTGGGGGAAGCGCGCTGATTGGCGCCGGGATCGTCACGGCCGGGATAAAAAGGGTTATATAGTCAGTATCCAGTCAATATATGACCTGGACCCCGGCTCGCAGGCCGGGGTGACGGACTCTGTTTCTCAGAAGAGGGATTTGTTCGGCTTTGTTTACTTATAGTAGAAAACGAAGAGCTCCTGTCCTACTGCTGCATTGGTAGCTAGAAAGAGCAGTTTGTCACCAGCAGCTTGGATCCAGGCATCGCTGGCGTTAATATCACCCGTAAAGTTTGTAACAGCAAAGGTTCCGTTTTCAGTGCCGTCGGACCGCCACAACTCTTTGTTGCCGACAGCATCTGCAGCAAAGAAGTAGAGATGATCACCAAACACTGTCAGTCCCGCTGGAGCGCTCCCTGATATACCCGTTGAAATAGACTTGACCAGGTTGGTCCCGGCTTCTGTCCCGTCCGTTTCCCATAATTGACTGTCGTTAGCTGTAGCGCCAGCCTTGAAAAAAACTTTACCTGAAAATTCCGTCATCCGGCCTACAGTCCCACTTCCGATCCCCGGAGTGATATCCTTAACCATTTTGGTTTCGGCGTTGGTTCCATCCGACCTCCAGAGTTCAAAACCATGAGCGGAATCATCCATTGCCACGAAATAGAGTGTATTGCCGGCTGCCAGGAATTTGGAATTTGAATCGATTGTCCCACTCGTGGTAGGATGGATCACCTTTACAACAGTTGTGCCAACGGTGGTTCCGTCACTTTTCCACAACTCCGAACTACCGGAGGCGCTGTTAGCGTCACATGAAAAGTAAAGCAGTCCATTCATAGCTGTCAGATGTTTTGGAGAGGAACTTATTCCACCGCTATCATCAATATCCTTAACGAGGACTGGAGAGCCGCCATCGGTTGACCAGAGTTCCACATTATTCGTGACGTCGCCGGCTGCAAAGAACAGCTTATTATTTGAAACAGCACTTGATGGGTTCGAGGGAATAGCTGGTTCATTAGAACCTTCAATATGGCTGACTTGTGTCTGATTGGTGGGTGTTGAACCACTGTTTTTCCATAGTTCCCTTCCACTACCATCGCCATCCATAGGGAAAAATATCTCTCCATTCATGGCTGTCAATTCACCGAAGCTAGGCCAGGGAACGTCTAGATTGAAATCGGTGAGCTGCACCGTTCCTGCCGCGGTCCCGTCCGTTTTCCAGAGTTCTGTAACTGAAGCATCATCATGCCCGGTGAAATACAGAGTATTACCGTCAACAGTAAACACTCGTGGGGGATTTTTGAATGTAGTACTTAAGGTTTTAAGTTTTTCTGTTCCGCTTTCAATTCCGTCACTCTTCCACAATTCCTTATGACCTGACGTGCCCTCAGCCGCAAAATAGAGAATATTGTTCATAACCATCGAATCCCCGATAAGACTTCCATTTGAACCCACCCTGATATCCTTAACCAGCTTGTAGCAGGCATCTGGTATATCGAGGGCTGTGGGGGGTGCTTCCACATCGGTTTCTGTGGCCGAGTAAACCAGGAAGTGGGTGGCGCCTGCCGGAACGCTGGAATCTGCCGAAAAACTGTGGGACGGGTCGGTGCCATCCGCAGAGAAAGTGGCGATCGCTTCCTGGCCGGACAGTTTTTCAGTGGCACTGCTGCCCCAGTAGACCCTGTACTCATCAACAAGGGTTTCATCTGTGGCCTTTGTGATCAGCAGGCTGCCATTGATTTGATCCTCATCGAAATCAATGTCATCAAAGCTCACGGCAGCAGCCTGAAAGGGCAAATTTAAGACTGGAACGGTATGAGCACCGATGATGTCTGTTTCCTCTTCATCGCTGCAGCTAACGCTAAAAAACAGAAAAAACACAATCAACACTATAACAGACAGCTTTGAAATTGTTCTCATCTTTATCCTATTCTGTATTCTTTTCTCGTTATCAGAAAGGGGTTCAGGCTTAACAACCCTGATGGGGAAACAGGATCTGAATTTTCCGGGTCAGTGGAAACTGTTTTCCTGTTCGGTCTTGACAGGGGTTGAAAGTTTCTTCCACTGCCTTAAGGATTTGCAGGATAATCTAGCATGCGGTTTCAGAAAATTCAAATTTACCACTTGAAATTTAGCGATAAATCTTGATGTATACCATAAAATGTATAAAAAACAAGTGGTTTCCTTATGTCAGGTTGCCATGGCATTTCTTGCTTTTTTTACCGCTTCCACACCAACAGGGCTCGTTTCTGCCGGGCGGCTCCGGCTTTTTTGTTTCACCGTCCACATAAAACCAGATCCCTTCTTCTTTGATAAACCGGGATTTTTCCTGCATGGCGCTGACCTTTTTCTCCATGAAGTAAGCGACAAACTCTACAAAGCCGATGTTGTCCTCAACGGTTCCGGCAATGGTGTCCAGCAGTTCCAGCTTGAGCCACTGGCAGGTATTGAGGGTATTCAGCAGGGAAAATTGAACATTTTCATTTCGTTTGGAAGGGTGGAGGGTTTTAAGCAGATATTCCACCAGGCCCTTGCTGAATGCGGAGTAGCGGGATCGCATCAGCTGTTCTGCCGTTTTGGCCCGGGCTTGCCCCATATGTAGCGGTTCGCAGCACTCCTGGTAGCTCTTTTCACTGCCACAGGGGCAAGGCTCATCCTGGTTCATGAACGGTTGCTTTAGCTTTAATGTTGTTCAGGTTTTCAAGCGCCTCTTCGAACTCATATTGATCAATCTGTTTTTCAATGGTTTCAAGGGCTATTTTGACATCTGGATCTGATATCAAGGGCTTCAATTGTTCAATCACCTCCTTGGCCTCGGTGTCGTCGTCAGCGAGCAGTGCCGTCAGATTTGCCATCAATGGTTCAATCAGTGACGGATTAGCCGGTGCTGTGTTCTCCTTGAGAATGGTAGACTGGATTTGCTCCAGTTCGGCAATTGAATCCAGCAACCGGTCCATATGGGACTGCATGCTTTCAAAAAGTGATTGGTCCATGCTTGCGGGCTCACTTTTCAGATAGATTTCCAGATCTTTAGCTGCCTCGTGCAGATCCATTGCGCCGATATTGCCGGATACCCCTTTGATCGTATGGACCAGGCGCACGGAGAGCTCCGAATCTGTTCCTTCTACGGCTCTTTTTATCTCATCTACAGCTCCTGCCTGGTTTTGTTTGAATTTCTGCAGCAGGTTGAGATACAATTTGCTGTTTCCACCGACTCTTGAGACGCCTGTTGCTATATCGAGGCCGGGCAGTGTCTCCGGCAGATTCTCATCTTCTTCGGTACGGTCTTCTTTCAGCGCTGCCAGATAGTATTCTGGTATGGCTCTGTCACCAGGAGGTATCCGCTGGACCAGGGCGGCAAACAGCTGTTTGGGATCAATCGGTTTGGCAATGTGGTCATTCATTCCTGACTCAAGAGCCCTTTCCCTGTCCCCCACCATGGCATTAGCCGTCATGGCTACAATTGGCAGTTCCTGGTAGGCTGGATTTTTCCGTATGGTGCGGGCTGCATCGTAACCACCCATCACAGGCATCTGGATATCCATTAATACGATGTCATAGGCTGTCTGACTGATTTTATCGACACCCTCCTGTCCGTTATTTGCGATATCGACTATAAAGCCCTGGCCCTCCAGCAGCTCTTTTGCTACCTGCTGATTGATGTCATTATCCTCCACCACAAGGATTCGGGCGCCACGAACCTGGTTCAACTCTTCTGTGGTCATCGGTTTTTTCTTCAGCCTTGAGGTATCGTCAGATGGTGCCTTACCGAATACCTCCAGAATCGTGTCCAGCAGGACTGATGGATTGACCGGTTTGATCAGAAAACTGTCCAGATGCAGTTCTTCCGACTGTCGCATCACCTCTTCCCTGCCGTATGAGGTGCACATGATAATCTTGGGTATGTGGGGTAGCTCAACGTTGTTCTTGATCTGCCTGCTGGTTTCAAGACCGTTCATCCCGGGCATTTTCCAGTCCATGATGACCAGATCAAAGGGTTCTTTTGCGGATGTCAGCGCGTCCAGGGCTTTGCCACCGGTATAGGCCAACGCGACATCGAAGGCGAACGATTCCAAAATCTCCTGGAAAATCTGGCGCGAGGTTTCGTTGTCATCAACAACGAGTACCCGCAGCCCTTCCAACTCTTCTGCAAGCACGAGATCAGTTTGTTTTTTAACCGGCTGGGTTTCAAGCTCGACCGTAAACATAAAAGAGCTGCCCTTACCCAGCTCGCTCTCCACCCATATGTCACCGTTCATCAGATTGACCAGCCGCTTACTGATGGTCAGACCCAATCCTGTGCCGCCGTACTGCCGGGTAGTTGATGCATCCGCCTGGGTAAATGAATGAAAGAGTTTATCCATTTGCTCTTTTGACAATCCGATGCCCGTGTCACGAACAGTAAACTGCAGTGTCAGTTTATGATCCACAACCTTTTTTAAAATGACGTTGATCACAACCTCCCCGACCTGGGTGAACTTGACTGCATTATTGGCCAGGTTAATCAAAATCTGACCCAGTCTCAGGGGGTCCCCAATCAGGAATTTCGGAACATCAGGGGAAATCTGGAAAAGAAACTCCAGTTCCTTTTCATGGGCTTTATCAGATATCAGGGTTGCTACGTTGTCCAGAACGCTGTCCAGTCGGAAATCCAAAAGCTCCATATCCAGTTTCCCCGCTTCTATTTTTGAGAAGTCAAGGATATCATTGATCAGTCCCAGCAGGGAGGTTGCGGATACGTGGACCTTGTTCAGGTAGTCCTGTTGCTTAGTCGTCAGTCTGGTCTGCAGGCATAAGTGGGTCATTCCCATAATAGCGTTCATCGGGGTACGGATCTCATGGCTCATATTGGCAAGGAAGTCCCCCTTGGCGCGGGTGGCATCCTCAGCCTTGTTTTTGGCCTCAATAAGATCGTTCTCCATCTGTTTTCGTTCAGTAATATCCAGTAGCGATACGAGAATCAGTTCTATCTGCCCTTTCTCGCTGCGAACGCAGGATGAGGAGAGATTGGTGTAGATGGTTACGCCATCACTTCTTATAAAACGCTTGTCCAGGCTGTATTGATCATTTCTGCCATCGATTAATTTCTGGTAAGGAAGTCTGTCGGCCTTTCGGTCATCCGGGTGTGTCATATCTGACCAGCTTTTACCCTTTAACTCCTCCAGGTTGTATCCCAGCATATCCTGCAGCCGTTGATTCGCTTCCAGCAAGCCCTGACTCGGATGGGTAACGGCCAGTCCAATCTGGCCATGCTCAAAATAGCCCCTGAAACGCCCCTCGCTTTTCTGTAAAGCAGATTTCTGGCGCTGTACCTGAAATGCCCAGATGATAATGATGATAATGACACTCCCCATGCCAATGGCAATTTTCCAGACCAGTGCATAGTCGATGACGTTTTCACTCTTCAGTGATACCCATTTACGCGAGATTCGCAGCTTTTCATCCTGGGTCATGTTATTGAGGACCTTGTTAACAATCCCTACCAGTTCGGGCCAGTCTTTTCGAACCCCGATGAACAGCTGATAATCGTCATAGGAGGTTGGGGCCCCAATCTTGACGTTGGACAGACCCGCTTTAAGAACGATGTGACTGGAAGCCGCCAGGTTGCCGATGAATGCATCCGCAACTCCCAGCGAAACAGCGGTCAAACCTTCCAGAGGGGTCTTGACGAAATGAGGTTTTATCTGGATCTGATCCCGTTGCAGCCAGTCATAGGTCACCCCCCTTTTAATAACAGCCACTTTTTTACCGGTCAGGTCCTGCAGTCCGCCGATAAAAGGGGCATTCTGCTCAACAAAGATGACCATGGGTGACGAGAGATATGGTTGAGAAAAGCTGAGGAAGGACTCCCTTTCAGGTGATCTGGCGGTGCAGGAGATGACGTCCAAGGTACGCTCTTTAGACCGCTTCAGTACTTCCGGCCAGGGCAGGTTGCTTTGAATGTCCAGTTGCACCCCAATTCGTTCCGATATTATCTTCATGTAGTCGGCAGCAATACCATGAAATCTGCCAGCCTTGTCAAAATAGTTAAATGGTGGAAAAGCCTTGGGTCCGCCGACAGAAATGGTCGAATGCTGTCGCAACCATGCCTTCTCTTCTTTTGTCAATTGGAGATCATAGGTCTTTTTTAAAGCCATGGATAGCCAACGCTTGTGAATGGCTCTTTTATCCTCTTTGCTGATGTTGTTTAATGCTTTATCCAGAATATTCCGCAGGACCGGGAGGTCTTTTCGGACAGCCATACCGCTATCGATAAACTCGCTTTTAATGGTCATCACGATTTTTACATTTCCAATCGCCTGCTTTTCCATATGATAAGAGACTGCCGGCATGTAGCCTGAGAAATATTCAATCTCTCCAAATGAAACCTTGTTTACCCCTTCTGCTAAGGATGAAACGGTCTTAATGTCCAAATCGGGATAATGATCTTTAAGATACTGTTCGCTCGGGTATCCTTTCACTACGTGGATGGTGCTGCCTTTAAACTCCTCAAAACTTCGACGGTTTTCAGCTCCCTGTTTGCCGATGATAACGGTTGGAAAATCAATGAATTTGTGCGTGAAGGTCAGATACTCCAAGGTTTCAGGGGTGATAAGATTCATGCCCATGACCTGGGCCTTATTTGTTTTGATCAGTTGAACGGCCTCTTCCCAGTTCTTTGTGGGGATAATGTCAAATGTCAGCCCAGTTGTTTTTTCTATCAGCTTCAGGTAATCGGCAACAATTCCCTTGTATTTTCCGTCAACGTCAATAAACTCGATCGGCGTAAATCCTGGGTCCGGAGCCAGTGTGACGATGGTATTGTTCTTGATCCAGGCCTGCTCTTCGGCCGTCAGGTGTAAGCGGGATTGATCTTCATAATAAACGGTAACAATGCCTACGATTTCATCCTTGTAAATGACATCCTGTTTAATAATCGGCAGGTTGAGGATGGATGACGGGAACGAATCGCTGACAATCAGGGTATCGTTTTTGATGAAGGCCTTAAAAACGGTGATATTCGTAAAGTTTTCGATCAGAGCTACACCTCTAATCGATTTATTTCCGCGGATGAGAGGTGTCAAAACACTCTGAAGGGGTGCGTACTCTACATCGTATAGAAAAGCGCCGCTGGTATTGGCAATGTTCGAAACTGCCTTTTCAACCCGGTTCTGGGCTGAAATTGGGAATGACACACAAAGAAGGAATATCAGTAAGATGAGTCGCTTCATTCAATACCTACCATTTCTTTTTTGAATTCCTGATAAAGTCTTTCGTAGGTGCCGTTTGCCTTTATAGTCCGAATGGCACGATTAATCTCATCCCGAAGCGTTTCATCATGGGTGGCCATAAACGAAAAAACATCAGGCCAGAGTCGATGAATGGTGAAATCCTGTATGCCAACCTTTCCCCTGTATTTTGAGGCTGTGATATCATGGTAGAAGATGTTAATATCACCAATTCGTACCTCTTTTCTGCCACGAACCAGGTAGAATGTTGTGGTCGAGGGGGATTTGTGTTCCTGGTAACGTTTGTTACTGCTCGCCATGATCTGAAATTCCTTTCCCAGGAGATCGGTGGCTCCCTGGTAGGCTATGATCGATCTGTCTGTAAGATCTGCGACGGTCTTAATTCTGAGGCTGTTCTTTTTCAACGTAATGGCAACATCCCGATACCGGTACAGCGGAGCCGACAGGTAGATATTGGATGAGGCTGCTGTGAAAATATTACAGGCAACATCCAGTTTCCTCTGAACGATGTTGTACATCAGCCGCTTGTTGGTCATGAACAGGTATTCTGTTCTGTACCGGGGCATTTGTTGGAATACCGCCTTTGTCAGGCTTAAGAACAAGCCACTCTGGTCCTGCTCCACAAAAAAGGGTTCGAAGTTTCCAACACCTATTTTTAATTCCTTCGAATGAGCGTTACCGGCAAACAGAACCATCAGAAACAGAAAAACCAATAGCCCCAGAAGTGGCTTTGCCTTTAAAACTCGTACGCACATCGTTCCCCCTACAGGTTTGTTGCTCGCCATTCCGGATCCGCTAATGCAGATCAGGAATCTGAATCCCGGGTAATATACGGAATCTATCGCGGATATCGGTAAACCGTCAAACTGGAACTTCTCTGATTAAAGCGTCCGGGTTAAAATGAGTCGTTTCCAGTTACCTCTTGGAAGCTTTACCCAGATAGGCTGCTCTCACGTTGAATCCAGCGGTTGGAGACAGATTTGAAGCGAAGTCCATGGAGAATAGCTGCTACCGAGAGACCAATGATGATACCAATCCACATCCCTTCTGCCTGAAGTCCAAACCGGAATCCCAACAGGACGCCCAGGGTCATACCGACTGCCCAATAGGATACCAGGTTGGACAGCATGGGAATGCGGGTGTCCTTGTACCCTCTCAGAATTCCCATGCCGGCAACCTGCAGAGCATCGGAAAGCTGGAATATCCCAGCAAACACCAACAGACCGGCCGTAATGGCAATTACCTCGGCGTTCTGGGTGTAAACGGCTGCTATCTGCCGATTGAAGAGAATCAGGATAGAGGCCGAGAACAGGCTGCAACCGATACTAACCGCATATCCTGCCAGTCCAGCCAGCCGGGCCTGACGATAGCGGCGCTGCCCCATATAAAAACCAACATTGGTTGTAATGGCGAAGGATAGTCCAAGTGGGATCATGAAGGTGATCGATGCGCAGCTCAGCGCAATCTGGCTGCCAGATAAGACAATCACACCGAAACGGCCCATCAGCAGAGAGAATACCGCAAACATGGTGGCTTCAAAGATGATTGAAAAACCACTGGGGGTGCCTAGCTTTAATATCTGGCCGATCAGCGACCGGTAAAGCCTGTAGGCTGATTTTTGAGAAAAGTATTTCCGGAACTCTTTGTGAGACGCGGTCAGGATTAAAATGGTCACCGCTCCCGCCCAGGCCGCTAGAGTACTGGTCCACCCGGCCCCCTCAGCTCCCATCTCCGGGAAACCGAATCGGCCGTAGATAAGGGTATAATTCCCGACGATGTTCATCAGCAGCATGATGAGGCTGACTGCCATGGTCAGCATAGGCCGGGCTATGCCAGCGAAGAAGCTGGCAAAAACAATAAAAATAACGGTTCCCGGCAGTCCCCAGGCAAAAGCGTTGAGGTAGGCTTGAGCAAGATTGATAACCGGGGGCTTAAACCCGAAAAACGGAAGGAATATGGGTGAAAACCTGGCATAGACTACCAGAAGTATAGAGAAGCAGATGCCTATTAAAAGGCTATGTACCGATACCCGACCAATAGAGGTTTTTGTCCTGCCGGCCCCAACGTATTGTGCTGTAATCGCCTGACCGGCGCTGATAACAGCTGCGATGAACATGATCAGTGGCATTACCATGTGCTGGCTGCTTGAAACGGCTGCCAGCGTTTCCGCACTATAGTTTCCTGTCATGACCGTGTCGACAAATCCCATGGAGATATTCAGCAACTGGGCAATTACAATGGGGATTCCGATACGGACAATACGGCTGCATTCAGTAAGAAAGGGGGTTTCCGGCAACAGGGTCATGATTTTTTGAGGTGCGTAAAGGTGTGGTTCTGACAGTCAGGAGAAAATTTATCTCCCACAAACGCACAGTATAGCGGTTTGCCCGGGTCGGTGTCACCCTAAAAGCGGCTGTAAAATTCCTGAAAATAATCTTTCAGAACCAGGGCTTCAGTTTTCGGTAGGCTGGTCTGGCTTTTTCAGGCATGCCGGTTTTCTGGAGGTTATGGCCTGATTGAACCGTTTGTATATCCGGGTAGTGTTGTCAGCGGTTGCTTCGTGGCAGAGGAGGCACTGACCAACCTCCAGGATGCGTTGCTGCTCCTGCTTGTTGAAGGGGCGCGATCCTGTTCGGGTGGCTGTATGGCTTGTTCTGGTTTTAAGGAAGGAGGTCCAGGCATCGCGTGGCAGACCGTCCGCTGAATGACGACTACTTTCTGGAACAAAGGTCATTGGTATCTGCTGGTCGCGTTTTCCGGCTGCGTGGTATTCAATCGTTCCTTTTCCCAATCCAACTGCCCAGGGGTCCTGATGACATGACTGACAGGAACGACTCTCTTTCTGAATCGTGTGGGAAAAGGTTGGAGAGAACATTCTCCTGAACAACTGAAACTGGTCAGGCTGTTTCTGGTTAGGGGCGTTTTTATCAGGCTTGTTGTTCAGGAGGCCACCGATGGTCAAAATCATGCCCGGAATAAAGGTGTCGACTACGTCCCGGTTCAAGCGTTTATCCCTGCGGACACCAAGTGCAGGTTTTGCGGCTCTCATATCCCCTTTGTACTCTTTCCAGACCCCTTGTACCTTATCACCGGTGTAGTGATCTTTTCGTTTTTTGTCTGGCATGTACTGGGTATGACACTCGACACAACTCGGCGCCCATTGGGTATGGCACGTCTGGCACGTCAATCTTTCATGCCCGTTTATGTCCGTGCAGGCCTCTGCCGGAGCCTTTAATTCCCTGGCCTGGTTGTCACCTTTTCCTTTTAACTGCATCCTTCCCGCTGAACCCCGTGTGAGATTGAGAAGGGGTTTTCCTGTTTTATGGGCCACCAGGTATTGATCTGTTTTTCGACTGGAAATGTTGCGTAATTGCAGGATCTTGACGGAATCTGAATCAAGTGCCCTGTAATCAACAAAAGGGCCGGGCTTCCGATTGTGACAGTCCACGCATGAGATCTCCACCTGTTCTCCCTGGTGGTTGTAGGATGTTCCATCTCCCATGGCATCCCGGGCAGTGTGGCAGTCGATGCAGAGCATGCCCTGCTCGTGATGGATGTCAGCTCCCTTTTGCGTCAGGACGCGGCGATCCTGGAGTATACGGTACTTCTCGGGATGCTTCAGCTTTTTAGCCTTGAGCATGGTTTCATGCCATCCCTCGTAGTTCAAAGAAATTCTTGCGGAACGACTGTGGCATCCAAAACAGCGGTCGTTATCCGGTTTGATATTCAGGGAGGGATGCACGAGCGGAAGTTTTCCAGACTCGTGATACTCAGCCATTTGGCTGGTTGCCTGGTCTGTATAGTCAACATGGCAGGCGGTGCAGCCCCCACCCCTGGATGTCTGGTCTATTGGGGCTGACTGTTTTTTTGGAAATCCGAGGTGGCAGGTCACACACAGTTGACGCAGATGGATGTCTGCTGCTGAGTCGCTGAGGTTTGAAAGGTGACCGGGACCATCCGGTGACGGCGTCTGCCCGAAAACGTATCGGTTAACAGAGACCATTCCCTGTCCCGAGGCCATCAGGGATCCCGTTACCTTGGTGACCAGGTCATGATGGCAGGCGCTCTGCCCACAGCTACTCATAACACTGTCCATGTTGCCGGGTACAATGATCATTCCCTTGTGTGCCCCATCCTTTTCAGGTGAGAGGGGGTTGCCCAGATGGCAGGAAGAACAGCCCACTGCCTGCGGGTTGTGTGAAGGGGAAAACCCGGTCATCTCCTCATGGCAAACCATACAACCTTCCCGATGCTCCATGACAATCGGAATACGGGACGCATCAACGGGCTGTGGGGCATCACTGCGATTGAAGTGGTAAATGGTTAACACCACACTGACAAGGCCGATGACCAGTGCGGGCATGATCCACTTTCGAATGGGTGATGGTTGATCGGGTTTCATATTTTTGATAGTCAATTAAAAAATAAGTGAGTTCCAGTTGGCGTCACGGAATCCCCAGTTGTTCAGTGTCAGTAAGATATAAAAAACGAGTAACATCACCAGGGCTCTCTTGGTCCAGCTTGCAGCAGCAGGCTTCAACCAGTGTATCAATAAAAAACCAGTCAGGCAGCCAAATGTGATCATAACCACCACCAGGGGCTCCGGGATCCAGTGAAGGAGTTCCTGCAAGCCGATAAAATACCATGGTCCCCGGATAGTGCCAGCGTCTGCCAACTGCAGCCCCTGAGGGATCAGTATAGAGAGAATGCTCGATGTTCCGAGGAGGGTGATGTAAGCCAGTAGCTCCGGCCAGGCGCGTCGGACGTGTTCAAAGATCACTATTCCGATGATCAGGGTGGTGGTGATCAGGTGATGAATATAGACCAGGCCAAGACTGTTCGAGTTCCCAATCAGAACGATCCGCAGATCCTTCCCGATGAACGGGATGGTTTCCAGCAAGCCGCTGAAGATCTGCCGGGCCATCTGCCCCTCTGCGTCCGCCTTAAGAATAAAGCCGGATAACATGACGTATACTGAAAACAGCAACACCAGCACCAGTCGGAACCAGAGCCCGGATTTCACGTCTCTCTCGCCTCCCTTCAACAGGTGCTCAATCACATGGATCAGGGTGAACAGCAGAAACAGTTGTCCGCTCCAATAGTGCACAGATCTGAAGAAAACACCGGCACTGTTGGTTAGTAGCAGCAGTTGCAGTGAATCGGATGCGTTGTCGACGTGATAGCCGATTGACAGGGGAATGCCGCTTAAAACGGCAATTAGAAATGCTGCGAACGCCAGGTTTCCAGCACTTGATAATCTCCGATTCCAGAATCTGAATAGCTGCTCAAGCATGAGGTGACCTTAATTGGGCAGGGATACGGTGATCTGCCGCTTGGCGATATCTGTGACAAATGAAAGCGGTGACAAATTCTCAGTTGCCGGGCCATCCAGAACCTCTCCCTGCAACGAAAAACGAGAGCCATGACAGGGGCAGACCAACTGGTCATTCTCCTGGCGGTCTATACGACAACCCAGGTGCGGGCAACGGGCCGAGAAGAATCGAATCTCCTCCTGCTGTCTCCAGGCGATCACTTCACCATGAAATGAGATGCCCTCGGGAAAATCCATGGGCAGAACCTGCTGTTTGGCAGCACTTTTTCCACGTCCAGATCGGCTGACATCATAAAACAGTTTCAGTGGGTAAATCGACAGGAGCAGGGCAGCTGCTTTCAGGAATTGCTTTCTGCTGAAGCGGGTGGTTATCATGGGTCGCTTAAACCTCTTCCAGCGTCTGACGGGATGGGTGATTGTGACAGTGTCATCCAGGCGATGATCTGAATGGCCATCTTTGCATAAAGATGCGGGCTTTGCAAATGGGGACCGAGGACGGTAGCCTGTTAAACGAATGCTGAGGGTGCCGGCTCAATTCTGTTTAGAAAGGAGCCGGCTGTTGAAAGGTCAGGCGGGATTAAGATCCAGCTACTGACGTTGCCTGGGGGTGCCTAGAACTTGGGAGTGACTTTAATGTTGCCCTTTGGGTCGATGTCGATCTTTGCATTCAGGAACATGGCATTATAGCCATTATCCTTCAATGTCTGGTAAGCCATTGAGGCTCTGACACCTGTTTTGCAGTGTGCAATCACCAGTTTTCCCTTCGGAATTTCACTCAGACGCGCTGCCACATCCTGAGTTGGAATGTGCAGGGCACCCTTGATTTTTCCACCGGTAACCTCGCTGTCATCACGAACGTCAAGGATGAGGGTATTTGACGGTGTTGAACGGGCAATGGACTTGAATTTACTGATAGCAATCGATCCCGGAACGGGAACAGGAACATAGGCGATCATCTTGCCAGCGTTTCCGCCGGCAAGAGCAAAGCCGGCCTTCTTCCATGCGCCAACACCACCTTCAAGAACGGTTGTGTTCTTGTATCCCCATTTGCGGATGGTCTTAAAAGCAGACCGGGCTTCTTTGTCACCGTCCGAATAAATGACAATTGGAGCTGATTTGGCTTTGGGAAACTTTTTCTTGGCTTTTTTCAGTTCGATCGTTGTATAGGCTACAGCATCTCCGATGTGTCCCTTTTTGACCTTTGAAGCGCTTCTGACGTCAACAACAACGACTGAGTTTTTGTTTTTTTGTGCTTTCTTGATAAATGCAGGAGATGAATAAACGACACCTTTTGACTTTTTCCATACAGGAAGACCACCAGTGAAAACTCTGATGTTTTTGTAACCAAGCTTTTCTGCCTTACTTGCAGAAGATGGACTCAGTTGTCAGGTAGGGCCTCCGCAATAGAAAACCACCAGTTTGTTCTTGTCCTTTGGTAGCTTTCCGACGTTTTTCGCAAATTTCCCATCGTAGTTGGAAACAGCACCCTTAAGGTGAGCAGCTGGAAAGAGCTTGCCGGGACGTGCATCGTAAAGTGCGTAATTGCCAGCAGCGGGGCTTTTCTTAAGCAGCTTTTTCATCGCTTTGGCGTTCAGGATCCACTTAGGCGGGATGGAAGCCGGTTGCTTGACAACAACGGATGTGGCCACATAGGTCTGACCCTGCTTGACGAAGTCAACCAAAACCTCTTTGTTCTTTTTGATCTTGGTGATGGCCTTGGCACCATCAACTTCTGTATTGTCATTAAAATTAACTGTCCAGGTGCCTTTACCTACAAAGATCTGCATGGTTTTGGCTTTTTTGGACTTGTTTATCAGCCTGCCACGAATCTGATTCGTGTCCACTTCATGACACTGTGAACACGGCTTCAACATTCGCGGCTTTTTCGCCTTGGCCAGAACCGGCGAGCTCACGATAAATCCTGATGCCACCAACAGTGACAGCATCAGAATGGTTAAGCGTTTTCTCATTTAATCCTCTCCTAGTTTTTCAAAAAATAAAATTCGAGTTACAAATCAACCTTTCAAGTCAACGGCAAACATTCTGTCCAGGCACACCTACCGCCCCTTGATAACCAAACAGTTGCTGTTTGATCGGGACACTTTCAACTCATTGACACTTTTTTGGCGTTTTTCTATATTGTTTTCCGTTACCCTACCTTTTGCAATGGATATACCAAAACTGCACCAATTATATGATGTTTGTAACTATATGAAATAATAGTTATATATAATATTTAGAAAAGGATGAGGGGGTAAATTTGTGAATCATGACTTAACAGATGTACATTAACAGGTGTTTATAACGGGCTTAACACATGTTGTAAAGCTAGTCTGTTTTAAAGGCAGGTTATGCGGATTCTGTCATGAAGCGTAAATGGCTTGATTCGAAGTGAGGATTGAGGGCGGTGGTATGGTGTGCTGACGTTTCCGCCCTGTTAAATCTCTAAAAAAGGGTTAAAACGAGTCAAGGGCTATTTTTCACAGTTGCATGAAACGTTGCCCTTGATGATCTCCTGCCAGTCGTCTTATCTACTTGCTTTGGTGGTATTTGTAGACCCGATGAAAACCGGTTACCATGACTTCATAGTGTTGCTTAACTGTGTCTCCGGTGGTTGCGAGATAGAGATGACCCAGCAGGAAGGCAAGCACACCAAAGGCGCTGATCAGGTGCAGGTAGAAAACATATTTCATATTTTCCTGTCCCCCGATCCAGTTGATCAGAAATGACATCAGGTCTGGCCTCATCAGTGTCAGGCCGGTGATTATGATCATGGGTACCAGTCCGAACATGATGCTGAAGTAGGCTGGTTTCTGAAGGGGATTGAGGCGGTGTTCCCTGACCATGTGGTAGGGGTGTTCCTCTCCCTTGAATATGCCGATGGCATAAAATTTCCCCTGCTTGATCAGCCCTTCAGTGAACTCCCATGCTGCCGGGATAAATTGCTTGATATCTTTTGTAACAATGCCGTAGGCCAGGAAAAACAGGTACTCAATTATCAGTGCATAGCCCAGAAAATGATGTACTTTACCATCGATATGCTCCGCTCCGGCATAGTGCATCTGGAACCCGGTAATCAGCAGGCCGATGATGGTAATGGCGTTCATCCAGTGCCAGATACGGGTAAAGCCGGTGTAAATATATTCGCTGCCTACCTCTTCCAGCTCTTTTTTGAGCTTGCGATTGGCCACATATCGCCCCAGGCCATGTATCAGGCCGAAACCAATGGCTCCAAGAGCCGCCAGGATACCGAAGATCTCGACCAGCGGGTTGGTTGTGGTTCCGATGATGTAATTATAGGGTCGCTCCAGGGAGTTAATATCCTTAACCGCATAAACATCTCCTTTACCGCCCTTGAGCTCGGTATAGGTTGAGGCAACCGTTGCATCTGTTGAGGCGTTTACGGCCCAGAATGCCCCGGTCACTAGGGTTATAAACAGGAGGGAGATCAGTACGGGGACTATCCGTGTTCGTAAGCTCTTACGTTTCATCTAGCACCCCTCCTCTTCTTCTTCGTCTTCGTCCTCATCTTCATAGTCATCTTCCTCTTCTTCATCATCTTCTCCAAGTTCGACACCTTCGGCCTCTTCTTCCATCATATTGTCAGCCTTGGCCATCATCCATTGCTGACCTTTTACCTTTACCAGGGGGTCATTGCCGGTGATGTAGCGGATGGATGAATCGTTTTGTGCTATTTCCTGGTTCGGGTTTAAGAACCGGCTGGAAAAGCCGTTGAAGCCTTCTTCCAGGTAGCGAACATCATAACCCAAATGTTTCAATTGAGCGGCAGCGCTCAGACTGTCTTCGGTCTGGTTGCCAAAAACAATCAGGGGCATGTTCATATTTTTAAAGGTTTTTCTGACCCAGAAGGAATCTTTAATCTTCTGGCTGTCGTAACACTTGAACGTGGTCGACATCTTCTTCTGGTCTTTACATTCGTCAGTTGACCGAAAACCAGCTACACGAAAATCCCGTTTTCCTTCAACCATCCAGCCGGCCAATTGCTCAGAGCTTACGGGATTGGTCTTTAATTGCTGTTGGATTGAGGCCCAGTCAGGTTGAATCAGTGGATTGCTGCCACTGGCGATACTGAAGGCAGCCAGCAGTAACCCAAGTGCGGCACTGATGATGATGAAAAAACGAGGCATCTTATTATTTTTTTCAGGTTGCATGATATGCTCTCTATTATGGGTTCTAAAGTTAGTCAATCAACTGGCGGATTCCGTCGGTTTTTTGGAGTAAAGACGACCTTCAAATTTTCCCAGAAGGTAAAACGTCGTAAAGGCGACAATCACAACCAGCAGTACGACCACACCAATAGGTAATCCCAGCAAGCTGTTCAGGGTCATTTTTCCGCCGCTGGCGGAAAGCATGGGTTCGAATATCCAGGAGAATGTCTGAGCATAAATCAGAACACCGACAAAAAATCCCAGGATAAAGATCCAGGCATCAATTTTTTTTGCTGCACCCGCAACAATAGATGTGCCTGGTCAGTAACCGCCGATGACCATCCCTGCTCCGAGCAGGAGGCCACCGATCACCTGGCCGCTAAGGTTCAGGCCGGCGAGTTGTACCAGGCTGATATCAAGGAGGCCGAGATAGTAAAATAGATAGGTCAGCAACATGGCTGTTACCACAGCGGAAAACATGATCCGCATGACCGCCCAATCTTCGCCGTAGAACATGGCCGAAATCTTTCTTGAATTTCCCATACCGACGGCTTGCAGAAGATAGCCGAAAGCAAATCCGACCAGGATACCGATCAGGATCATTCCCGGATACCCAATGAAGCCAAGTTTAAACAGTGGTGCTACCATAATGTCTCCAGTAGTTTTATTTGGTGATTAGGTTGTTACAGCCATTCTCTGCGAATCAGATACGCCACAATCAATCCAGAGGCAAAAACGGACATGAAAAATACCCAGCCAGCGACAGCAAGCATTGAAGCGCCTGTCAGGGCCAACCCGCTGGTGCATCCTCCAGCCAGGCGGGCGCCCCATGCGACCAGAATTCCTCCGAAGAAGGCGGTGATGACTCTACGGGTATTGGTGGTGTTGTCGCCCTTCAGCATAATCGTTTTTATTCGGTTTCCGCGAATTCCAGCAACTACCCCTCCGGCCAAAATGCCGATCATCATGTATACCAGCCAGTTGTCAAGCGGATGAAAGGAGCTGGTCAGGTAGCGACTGAAATAGTCCAGGGTGGATGTATATTCGGGAGCGACAGAATCCAGGCTGAAGGCCAGCAGGCGCGTCAATGCCCCGGATCCGCCCAGCCCTTTTCCGACCAGAAAAAATGAAAGAAACAGAATTGTCCCGATACCGATACCGCCAAGATACGGATTCAGATACGGTTTTTCGTTTTTTGGAGCATCAATCATAATCGATCCTTGTGTGGGTGTTGCTTAATTTAGGGGCCTGGTTGTTACTCATGAACCACCGGGCCTGAACACGTGTCAGCTTGCCTTTGTTGCCTTTTTTTCAACAGGTTCCAGAAAAAAATATTTGGGTTTAGTGCGCTTATCTTTCTTCAGGACTTTGTATTTTCTTGTCTTTAGCAGTTTTGAAAGCTCGCTCCCGCGGTCACTCAGATCACCAAATACCAGGGAGCTGGTGGGGCAAACTTCAACACATGCAGGGTCTCTGTCTGTACCGACCCGATGCTCGCAGAAAGTGCACTTGTCGACACGGCTATCCGGACCGAAATACCGGGCACCGTAGGGGCATGCTGAAATACATTGCCGGCAGCCCACGCATAGATCTTTATCGATCATGACGATACTGTCTTTGATAAAGCTGGCCTGAGTTGGGCAAACACTGACGCAGGGTGCCGATTTACAGTGGTGACAACGATTGGAGAACAGCTCAAGGCTTAAGCCGCTGGCGTTCTCAGTCAGATTTTCTTCAATCCAGGTTCGGGCGTATGTGTCCGGGACATTGTTCTCCATTTTACAGGAAAGAACACAGGCTCCGCAGCCGACACAGGTCGTTAAATCAATACTCATTCCATATCTTGCCATCATTTCCTCACTTGACGAATGTCACAAAATTTACTTGAGAGCCGGTGGAGCCCATAATCGGGTCTAATTCATATTTAGTCAGGAGTCCATTGTCATCTGCACCCACTTCAAAGGATTTGGTCAGCCGTCGATCGGTCCGGCCAAAACCATGAGCCATAAAGATGCAGTCCTGCCGAATTCTCTTGGTCACACGCACCTTGACACGGTTACTCTTAACGCCACTCTTGTTTTTAAGAACCACAGCATCGCCGTCTCTGATTCCGTGAACCCTGGCTATGTAGGGGTTGACCCAGACTTCATTTTCCGGAAACAGCTCAAGCAGCATGGCGTTGTTTGAGGTCCTGGAAAAGGTATGCTGGGGCGTTCTGCCATACAGTAGCCGGTAGTAATTCTCCGGCGGTTCCGGATGTTTAATGAACCGGGGCATCGGATCAAATCCGGCCTTTGCCAGTTTTTTAGAATAGAGCTCCACTTTTCCGGATGGTGTTTTGAATTTCATGGCTGGCTTGACATAAGTCTTTTTCAGAACGCCGCCTTTCTGATTGATATTCTTTATGGAAGACCCAAGCTGTTTTAACTGATGATCAATCACTTCTTTATAATTATCATAGTTAAACTGGTCTCCCAGACCCAGTCTTTCAGCGATCTGCTTGGCAATCCACCAGCTGGGGCGACTTTGATAAAGCGGCTTCACAACCGGTTGCCGAATGGAGACAAATGGCTCCCGCCATTCGGGGGCGTTTAACACATCGAATCTTTCAAGGTATGTGGTGTCGGGCAACACGACATCTGCATAACCCGTTATTTCTGCTGGCATGGTTTCTACCACCACCATGAGATCAAGATGTTGTACCGCCTCTTCAATCAATTTAGGATTGGGAACCGATCGCATCAGATTGGTGCTGTATATCATCCACCCTTTTATGGGGGCATTCTGTGTGGCGCCTCTGAACCGACCAGGGATGGTGGCGTCTATAATATCCTGGACCGGTGTGCTGGTTCCAAGTGGATACTTCTCCTTGGTCTCGAAAGCATGTTTTGCTTCATGGGGCGCTTTCGGGAAGGGATACTTGGGAACCTTGATTTTGTCTCCCAGGAATACGCCACAATTGTTGCCCCAGGCACCCAGCAGTGCATTAACGATGGCCATGGCCCGTGCTCTCTGTGTATCGTCACCGTACCATGCAAATCGACGGCCCGGGAACAACAATGAATTGGGGATAGCTGCTCCGAGTTCACGGGCGGTCTGTCGAATATCATCAGCATTAAGACCGGTATAGGGCGCGGCCCATTCCGGCGTGGTAAATTCCACATGCTCTTTCAATGCGTCAAAACCTGTGGCATATTTTTCAATGAACACCTTATCGTAAAGATCTTCATAGATCAGGACATGTATCCAGGCCAGCAAAAGTGCGATATCCGTACCCGGTCGAATGGGCAACCAGTGTTCAGCTTTACTGGCAGCGGTTGAATACCTCGGGTCCACGACAATATGACGGGATCCGTTACGCAAGCCGGTGGTGTAATCCTGAACGGTCACATTGTGCATGTTTTCACCGAGGTGTCCGCCGATGAAAGCGACGACTTCAGCTTGATCCAAACCGACCCTTTCAACACCGCCAGGTCCCTTACCGAAAGTCAGCGACCAACCGATATCACGAGCACCGCGACACTGTGCATAGGACGGATGTCCCTCAGTCTTGGATCCGATGGCATGCCACAGTTGAACAAAGGGAGCCGCTCCCTTACCATGTTTCAGTAATGCCAACGATTCAGGCCCGTGAGTGTCCATAATGGTTTTCATTTTGTCGGCGACATAGTCCAGGGCTTCGTCCCAGCTGACAGCTTTAAATTTGTTATCGGCTGTACGGATCAATGGTGTTTTTAAGCGATCGGGATCGTAAAGTTGTCCCAGCCCACCGGCTCCTCTGGGACAAAGCTTGCCACGGGAAATGGGATGAGCCGGATTCCCTTCAATTTTCGTTGCCCGACCGTTTTTGACGGTTACATTAATGCCGCAGCCCATAAAACATACGTCACAATATGACGGAATGACGAATTCCTCGCTGTTTGAATCCGTGCTGCTGGCAGCACTTTCAGCGGGTTCAGACATAAGTGTTGATGCACCTGCTATGGCTGCACCTCCAAGAATCGCTGATTTGGTTAAGTCGATAAACTTTCTTCTGGTTATCTTTGCCATCAAATTTCCTGATAAGTTTCAGAACGTTATGTCTTGGTTAAACAGTTGTAAACAGCACTCGTTCCTGAAGTGTTGCTGGTTGTCATCTCAATGCCCGATTGTCAAAAACGGTTGTATCGATATGATGACCGGTCTCCAGCATGCTGTTTATCTGCGAAAGGGTGAACCTGTGTAACGAAAATCCGGTTAAACGCTAATGTGTTGTTACCTACTATGTTGCAAAAGGCATACCTCGAAGTGTTAAAGCGTAAATAGCATGTTAAATGTCTGTAAATATGAATAAAGTAGTTATTAGCTCTTGATTGGGTTTATGCTATAAGGGGGAAATATTCTTTGACTTATTAACAACTGTTAAGCTAGAATTAACACAGGTTCAAATTATCATCGGACTTGCTCATTGCTCATAAGTTCGGCGCAACTCCACGGTTGGCTATTAACCATTTATCCGCATTGACTCATGGCTCTGGAAAAACAGCTAGAAGGCCTTAAGAATCTGAATATTAAAAAGTATTCTGAGAAGATTATCGAAACAATGGCTGAGGCGCTGGTTCTGATAGCACCAGATGGTACCATTTTGATGATTAACAAATCCTTTGAAAGGATGTTTGGTTACAGTTCGGATGAGATTGTCGGAAAATCCTGTACCAAACTGAATTGTGATTTGTGCGAGACAGGTGAATCTAAGGGGTTCACGAAATGGTGTTCACTATTCTCGTATGGGCTGGATGTGAAAAAAAGGTGTCACCTGAAGAAGAAAGACGGCACCTATCTACCGGTATTGAAAAATGCATCTCTGCTCAAGGATGATAACGGTGTGGATATTGGTGCTGTTGAGATCCTGACCGATATTTCTGAACTGGATCGCCTGGACCAGACCGTTACATCGTTGTCCCAGCAATTGAATGTTGATTCATCTTTTTACGGTATTGTCGGGAAGTCTCAACCGCTTCGCAAAGTGTTGGAGCTTGTTAAAAAAGCGGCGCAAAGTGAGTCTCCCATTATTATTTTTGGAGACAGTGGAACTGGGAAGGAGTTAGTGGCCCAGGCGATTCATGTGCTGGGTCGACGAAAAAAAGGCCCATTTGTTCAATTGAATTGTGCTGCCTTGAACGAGTCCCTTCTGGAAAGTGAACTGTTTGGACATGTTAAGGGGGCTTTTACGGGTGCTTACCGGCACCGTATCGGGCGATTCGAAACGGCCAATGACGGGGATATTTTTCTGGATGAGATCGGAGATGTGCCCCTTTCCACCCAGGTAAAGCTGTTGCGGGTATTGGAGCAGAAGCAGATCGAGCGTGTGGGAGACCACCAGCCGATTCCGGTGGATGTGCGGTTGATCACTGCGACAAACAAAAACCTGAAAGAGTTGATTGAAAGAGGGGAGTTTCGCGAGGATTTTTTCTTCCGGATCAATGTGATACCGATCTACATGCCCACATTGAAAGAGCGATTGGATGATGTGCCATTGCTGGTTGAATATTTTATTCGCAACCTGCGCAAACGGACTGGCAAGGATTTAACGGGACTCTCGCCTGAAGCAATGGAATTATTGCTTGGCTACTCATGGCCAGGTAACGTCAGGGAGTTAAAAAGTGTGCTGGAATATGCATTTGCCGTTGCTGAAAAAGGCCTGATTCAATTGGAGCAGTTGCCACAAAGTGTTGTGAAAGACGAAGGGCCACCAGTAGTGGTTGCAGAAACAGGCCTGCAGGAAGAACCGTCTGAAAAAAGGGAACTGATTAAGGCCCTGACTGAGGCTAATGGGAATCAATCAGAAGCTGCCAGACTGTTGGATGTCAGTCGGGTAACGGTTTGGAACCGGATGAAAAAGTTTAATATTGATCTGAAAAAGACACTGCACTAATGGCAGTTTCCTACTGTTACAGTTAATATTTCTCGGTAACTTATGGCCGGATCAGAAAAAAACTGGATGTTGCGGATCGGGATGCTGCTGGTCGGGTTTGCGCTTGTCTGTCTACCTGCATTTGGAAAAACCTCGACAACCAGAGATGCAGCATACGCCATCGGCAACGATGCCACTGCAGCTTTCATCGAGCAGATTCAAAAGCCGACGTTCCGGGATGAGCGTCTGGCAGCTGAAGTCATCCTGATCCCCGAAAACAAGGGGTGGTTGATTTCCATACTGCTGCCTTATATTGCGCCCAATAACCATCGGACCCGCCTGCCGGACTTGTTTGTGGTTCCAAAAGCGCCATCACAAACCTGTGACCGCTTTCTGGCAAGTTTCAAGGATCGCAAGGTATTGTCTTTTATCAACCCGGAGCGTATTAAGAGGGACTATCAGATCAGCTTCACTCAGCTGGATTATTTCAGTATCAGCGATACCCCTTTCATGGCAGCCTTGCAGCTGGCAAACGCATTTACAGACCGCATCCCGCAGCTTGTCCTGGCCAGCATGAAGTCTCCGAAGCGTTTTCTACAGACGGCTGTATTTGCCAGCCAGTATGGACTTCCGATCATTCCATTTCGGCATGGGGTGGTGCATGATGCACTCGATCGTCTGGTCAGGAATAAAAAGGTCCAGAAGGCTTATCTGGTTTCTGATCAGGAAACCCAGACCGAGATGTTCGATATCGGCTTCCCGGTAGAATCATTGAGCATTGATCAGATAAATCACTACAGTATCCGTAAAATGGGGGTGAAGCGTATACGGAATATTATCACCGCGCGACCGGCGGTCACCAATCTGAGGCCCCGGTTGCTCGATACGGATATGATCCATTTTGTACCTTATATCAGTTTGTTGCGTAACGCTCCCCTTGTCCTGCTGAAATCGAAAGATGGACTTCTAAACGAAAAACGCATGGTGGCGTTCATCAGGCGGCATCGCATTCGCCCCAGAACTATAACAGTGGTTGGCGATTATAAATTGCTGCATCCCATCCAGATTGAGGATGACCTGGATGAACAGATTTTTGGTCACAAGCATACCCTTGAGAGGGAACTGATGTCTCGCCCGGAAGGAGAGTTTGCCTTTCCGTACGGTGTTGGCCGATTGCCCTTTTCCAAGTTGCCTTGTATTTCCATGTACTATGCCCGGCTGGCTAAGTTGAGGGAAATTCGACGTTTGCGGGCACCACGTTTTACCATGATTGCCAATCTCGATAGTGATAAGCGGGCCCGGTTGATGCTTGCCGAGTCCATCAGTCGAACCACCGTACAAGAGCTTCGCAATTTTCAACTCAAGGGGAGCGAACATTATGGGCAATCCCCTTCAAACAAAAGAATCTGGAATGAAGCCCTGAACGCGGATCTGTTGATCTATGAAGGCCACATCGAACAGTTCTCCCTGATTAAAAATACCGGTAATACCAAAGATCTTTACCAGGGTTACCAGGCGCCATTGTTCAGCCGGTTTCCATTTGTCGTTCTGCAGGCCTGCCACTCTCTGAAAAATGCTGAACTGCTATTGAATAAGGGTGTCAGCGGTCTGGTGGGCAGTTGCTCCAAGATTCACAGCGCATCGGGCAGCGCGTTTATCAAGGCCTATATTGATGCTATGCTCTATGGAAAGGTAAATACGGGAGAGGCGTTGCGGGATGCAAAGAATTATGCACTCAGCCTGGTTAAATTGAAGTGTGCCCGGGGGCATCTGGAGCAGGACAAAACCATGAGAGTGGCACTCTCGTTTCGGCTGGTTGGGGATCCTGAGGTCAAACTCTTTCCGAGGCACCTTACGAATCCGGCGAAAAAAAGACTGATGGCCTCATTCACCGGCAGGCGGACAGTCGAAATCTCCACCCCACCCGCTCATTATCCGTTGGTGGAAACAAAGGGATACCAGGTAGCGTTATTTCCCGGGGCGGAAACGGCCGGTATTGTATCCCGTTTGCGAGATGATCCATCCAGTGTCCGAAAATTACATTCCTTATATTACTTCAGGCTGCCAATCCCGCCGGATCGCTCAGGGGACCCCTTCGTGTTTGCCAGCTGCGAAAAGAGTGCCGCCCGTAATATCAGCTTGAGAGATCCGTTCAACCGCTGGATATATTTACTGCACTATCCCCGCACTGAAAAGGTCAACAGTAAAATTAAGCTGACCTTCGAAGAAAGCTCACTAGAGTAACAGCCGGCGGCAATGCCGGCTGATAAATCTGGTTCTACTGCACTTTTTCCCACTCCTTGAGTTCACCCTCTTCTACTTCTTCCCATCCCGTGATCATGGCACGAATATGGGCGAAAATAGAGTGTCCGGTGGTTGTCATGTAAACATGAACAATCACAAAGGAGAGGATGGCAAATGCGCCAGCTACATGCAGAAAGGCAATGACACCCAGGGACAGAAAACCTACTCCCCAATCGGCCCAGGAGTTATACCCCCAGTACAGGAACCCGGTCAGCATCTGAACCGGCAGAATCAGAGCCGCAAGAGCCAGATAAATCATCCGCTGCAGGGGGTTGTGTTTTGCGTTTTTCCGTTTAGGAACCGGATGTGATGCCCCGGTGAAAATTCCATGCATGTAGTACCAGATCACCTCGATCATTTTCTTGGTCGTCGGGATATACTGCTTCCACTCACCGGTGGTCATTATCCAGAAGACAAAAAAGAAAAAAGCGATCAGCCAGGTGAGGCCGACCCAGTTGTGGATCGATACGGCCTGGCCAAAGGGCAACAACTGATATCCATTGTGAACCTCAAAACCCGTCACCAGAAGAATCGCAATGAAAACCATTTGCAGCCAGTGCCAGAAACGCTCGTAGCGAGTGTAAAGATATACATTTTTCATTTTCTCTTTCATGGTCTATCCCCTCTCCTGATTATTCCTGATTCCGGAAACGAAGCGCCCCAGTGCGTGTAAAAAGATTCCTGCAAGGGATAAAACGGCAACCAGCCATCCGATGGTATCCAGGATGGAGTAGCTGTCCCTGGCTGGCATATAAAAACCTGAGAGCGCAACCATCCGGCTCTCATCGCTGGTATGGCACTCCTGACACTTCACCACATTGTCTTTGGGCGCGACCATATGGGTGATGGGGAACAGGTAGGTGGTCTCAAGAAAATCAAACTCTCCGGAATAGGGCAGGCCGATGTACTTCTGTCCATACTGAATAGACGTATTCCAGTTAAATCCCTTCCAGTAGGCGGCCTTGTCGGTCTTACCTTTAGGGAAGAGGTGGGGAGCGACGATCGTCTTATTGATCTTGTCGTAGGGCTGTTTTGCGCGGTGAACCTTGAACGGAAAAATTCTGGAATTGGGATCATCCATGCTGCCTGCCGGCTCGGTCAGAGCGACTACCCCGCTCGGATCAATCACATCTTTCAGGGTCAGGTGCTTCATGGAGCCGTTATACCAGAAATATTCCGGTTTCACGTTTTTCACCCATTTCATATCCCCCTTCTTGGTCATGTAGGCTGGTTTCCCCAAGTCGTCTTTCTTTGTATAGGGTTTTCCATTTTTTTTCCTGCCGGCTGTCGACCAGTCCCAGCTCATTTTGGTGGGATTGACCCTGGCGAAGGCTGGAATATGACAGGATTGACAGGCAACCTTGTCGGTATGGTCGTTTGCCTTTTCATTCTCTTCATGTGGTCGGGCGCTGTGGCAGGATACACAAGTAATCTTTGATGCCAGATCGTCCTCGATCAGCGATTTTCGCTGTACGGCCGCCGGAGTTGCATATACCCTTCCGGCTATCTGATGCAGGGTAGTTGAATGACAACGTGTACAGTCAAAATTCTGACCATCCGTCCCCATGTGGACATCAAGATGCTTGTCTGGTTTAACCAGTGACGAATCAAGGTCTCCATGTTTGACCCCGTCCCCCCCACCACCAAAAAAGTGACAGGTCCCGCAGTTTTTTCGGGATGGCCGCGTCACGCTTTGGGCGGATTTCTGCCAGTCTGGGGGGTGGTAGGTTTTTTTGTTTCCCGGGAAAACCTTTGTTTTGCTGACAGGGTTTCCAGCACCTGCAGGGAACTTCTTATAGGTTCCGGTACTTTCGTGACAAACCAGACAATCAACTTTTGTTTGATCTGTAAAATCAAAATTCTTATCTTTCCAGCCGTAACCAGCGTGACAGGATGTGCAACGAGCCTCGTTGCTTTGGATGTTAATTCAAAAATTGTTGACGGATAGACCGCCTTTGCCATACAAGGCTTCATCACCCGTGGCAGGGTCTTTCCAGGTCCAATGTATGGTTTTATGAAACTGGCTGGCGGCTTCGGAATGGCAGGTCAGGCATGCCTTTGTTACTTCAGGACCTGATTTGAAATCCTGCTTCAGAATGTCATGCTTGGAATGATCGGTTGTAATCCATAGTTTTTTTGTTTTGGTTGCCTGCTGGGCCAGGGTTCTTCCAGGAGCCACACTTCCAAAAGCCTGAAAGGGCAGAAAAGCCAGCAACCAGAAACAGCAAATCATCTGGGATACTAGATGGTTTGCAGGACCGGTTTTTTTGATTTTCATATGATTGCCATAAAATGAAAGTTGATAAGGGCTGATTGCAGATTGGAAAAATCCCCCTATTTTTAACATTATACGTATTGAAAATCAAGATTTTCAGTCGCTACTGGCCCGGATATAATGGAAAATGATAGGGAAGCAAAGTGCACCGCAAAAATGAACAATAGCTTTAATCTTAGATACTTAAGGGATTAAGCGGGAGGCCGGTTGGGGACGTGCTTGAGCATAAATTCTGAAGACATTGACCAGGTAGGAAGTGTGGTCTAATTGACGGGGTTCTGAACCTGAAATGCAGCGAAAAAGTTCAGATGCTTCGCTGCATGCCAAAATAAGAGACTATTCGCTGGCTTTCATGTCAAAATTTCCACCACTATGGTAGGTGATCGTCGCTTCAACATAGTAGGCTTTCTTGATATCCGGTCGGATATCCTGAACCATGTAATATGCCTCTCCGCTTCGTGCGCCTGTGGCACAGACGAAAACAATGGGTTTGGTGATTTTTATGGTTTTCAGCTTTTTCTCCAGCATATCCGAAGGGATATTGATTGCTGATTTGAAATGACCGGTTGCAAATTCATCCGGATCGCGAACATCGATCAGCATGATGCTGTGCGGATCGTTGGCCAGGATTTTCTTGAATACGGTCAGATTGATACTGCCCTCTTCCTCACCACCTTTGATTTGAATTTTCTTGGTGGTGCCTGCAATCTTTTTCCATACCGGGTAACCTGCTTCAAAGACTCTGACCTTGGTATAACCCATCTTAACCGCCATACTGGCGGATTTAGGACTCATCTTTCAGGTAAAACCACCGCAATAAAAGATCAGTAGTTTGGACTTGTCTGTCGGCAGCCGGTTCTTGAACTTGCTGAACTTACTGTAAGGGATGCTGATAGCTCCCGGAATATGGCCCTTGTCGTACTTGGGGCGTTTGGGGCGCGAGTCGACGATCGCGATATTTGCGCCTTTGTCCACCTGACTCTTTACATAGGAAACTGCGACTGCGCCGTAGTTTCCTGCCTGGATCCAGGCGGGGTATCCATCAGAAAAAACCTTCACATTGGTGTAACCGAGTTTTTCAGCCTTCCAGGCTGATTTGTGGCTCATCTTTCAGGTAGGCCCCTGGCAATAAAATATCAGAAGGGCATCTTTGTTTTTGGGCAGTCTATTCGTCAATTTGGCGAAACTGCTGTCGGGAATGTTGATGGCAGTCGGGATATATCCCTTGTCAAACTTTTTCCGAGTTGGCCTGGAATCAACCAGAGCGACATCTTTCGGCCTCGGAATCTTGACAAACTGCTTGACGTAGTCGACACCAACGATGGAATGGAATTGCCATTTCTTCGCTGTCTGGCTTGCCTGCATCTCTGTTTTGGATGCTGCCGACTGATTTGAAGCCGGGGCACATCCAAATGTGAATGCAGTCACCAAAGCGATCAGAAATGACATTCCAATCGTGTTTCTCAATTTCATAAAATCCTCTCCTCTTTTTCGAAAATAAGAATTTGGGAAAAACCTCTGTTGTTTCTCATGCACCAACAGAGGGCGGAAATCGCCTCATCGGTTAAATGTCGATGAAGCAAAGAGTGTCACATCAACTGGAGCCTTTCCAAAACTGCGATGACATATGAATATTACCGGGCAGTGTGGGCTCCTTTGGCCAGTTCAGAAGGGCAGTCTGCTCGGTGTAGTAAATATTGGGCCGGGTGTTGATCAGCGGATTGATAATCTGGATATGCTTCGTGGATTTCAACAACTTGCTGATCTCACTCTCAGGATCGTTCAGGTCCCCGAATACCCGGGTTCGTGTGGGGCAAGTTTCGACACACGCTGGTTCTTCACCTACCTTGATCCGGTGATGACAAAAATCGCACTTGTCTGCGATTGCCGTCTCAGGGTTACGAAAGCGTGCGTCGTAGGGGCAGGCGGTTACGCAGTTGCCGCAGCCGATACATTTTTTCGGATCAATGACTACTAGTCCATCAGCCCCTTTAAAAGTTGCACCGACGGGACAGGCTGAAACGCACGAGGGCGAGTCACACTGCATGCATTGCCCTGGTTGGAACTGGGTATGCATCCCCCCATTGGGATCGTTGTCCTTGATCCAGTTTCGCCAGAATCCCTGAGGTAACCCGTTTTCAACCTTGCAGGCGATCATACAGGCCTTGCAGTCGATACATTTCCGGGCATCAACGGCGATGGCGTATTTTTTAGACATTTGCTTCATGCATGGCTCCTGTTTTCAATCTCTTTATAGGTGTCTGTTTTTAGGTAACTCAGATTTTTCGAACGGTGACAACTGTTTCATGCATGGCCATGTTTCCAGATATGTCATCATTTTTATCTTCCAGAATTTCAACAATACAGGCCCCGGATCCGTAAACTGTTCTCAGCCCTTTGGAGAGAACACCAAATCCGCTGTGCATGTACACTGTATCCTTTCGGGTTTTTTTGGTCACATAGGCCCTGATATTCTGTTTCCCCACCGAACTGCTGACTGTGACCCGATCGCCCTGCGAAATCCCCAGTTTTATCGCTGAGTCAGGGTGGATCCAGAGGGAGTTTTCCGGTACCAGTTCATGCAGCAGGGGGTTATTTGTAGTTGAACCCTGTGTGATATACGCGTTCCGTCCGACGACCATCCGGAACCGATTGGTGGGAACACGCTTTGGCGGACGATAGACTGGCATGGGATCGATTCCAGCCTTGGCATACCGCTGATTATACAGTTCCACTTTTTTGGACAGGGTTTTAAATCCTTTGTGTAGTCCGGCATAGTTTCCCCCTACCTGGTAAACACCATCATTTTTCAGTGCCGCTTCCGCTTCGGGCATCCCTTTCAACTGAGCCTTGCGATAATCTTTCATGGTAAAATCGAAGTGCTCGCCCAGATCCATTCGCTTTGCAAGTTGTTTGATTATCCATAGCGCCGACTTGGATTCGTACAGGGGTTTCACAACCGGGTCACGTGTCACCAGGCAGGGACCACTGGAGATTCCCTGCTGTACTGACACCGGGTCCATTCTCTCAAGATATGTCGCCGCCGGCAGGACAAGATCCGCCATCCATGCCGTGTCACTCATGGTGACATCAATGGACATCATGAAATCCAGCTTATTGATCATTTTAATGGTTTTCTGCCGGTTAGCCCCGGTCTGCATTGGATTGGTTTTATAGGTAACCCACCCTTTCACTGGATAGGGCTTGCCTTCGATCACAGCATCCCGCGCATGCTTGAACGAGCCTTCTGTATCGAACATCATAGTGGACCGCCCCATGTCGATGCGATCATCGGGGTTATCCTCGTAGAATGGCGCTTCGAAAGGAATGGAACCCAAGTGGATCTTACGGGGCAGAACCAGTCCACCCGGTTGGTCCCAGTTCCCCAGCAGGGCGTTGATCATGGCATTGGCCCTTCTGATCTGGGTGGAATCGGTGTAATCTGATGTCCGTCTGCCGGGATAGACAATGGCGGCCGGTTTGGCAGCTGCCAGTTCCCGGGCAATGCGTGTGATATCGCAGAAGGGGATGTCACACTCCCTTTCCGCCCACTTGGGGGTATATTTCTGGACGTGCCGCTTCAACTGCTCAAAACCATAGGTCTGATTTTCAACAAATGGCACATCATACAACTTTTCGTTGATGATCACGTGCATCACGGCCAGGAAGAAAGCCAGGTCGGTTCCCGGTTTGATCGCATGCCACTCATGTGCCAGTGCTGCTGTCTTCGTATATCGTGGATCCAGAACCACCAACTTGCAATCCTTGCGCATAGCAGTCATCAGGTCGATGCTGTCCGGAGTGACCAGAGCTTCAAAGCGGTTAGAGCCCGGCATCAAAACATATTTTGCATTAAGGACGTCAGGCATGGGCATCACACCGAAGGTGTCCAGGAAGGCACGATTTCGACTCAGCAGACAGTTGGACTCGTGGGATAAGATATTATAGGATCCATATGCCTCGGCAAACCGGTGGACAAACTTGGATTGCATATCACTGCCGGCCATGAAAAGGGTACCGCAACGGGTGTACTTCTCCCCGATTTTCAGCAGTTTTTCGGCCGCCAGGTCCAGTGCCTGCTCCCAGCTGATCTGCTGCCATTTTCCCTCACCACGTGCCCCTTTTCTCAGCAGGGGTGTCTTGAGGCGGTCTGGATCGTACAACCTTTGAATTCCGGCATTCCCCCTAGCGCAGAGCAATCCTCTGGATTTTGCCACTTTGGGGTTCGGGTCGAGTTTTACCACCTTCCCCTTGTCGACCCTTGCTATCAGCCCGCATTTATTAAAGCACATGTCACAGACGGAGAACTTTTTTTCCATCCCGGTCGTATCTATCTCCGCTCCATTTGCTGTACCTGGGGCAAGGGCGTGGAGTACGCTTGCATTTCCGGCAATGGAGGCTGCTGCGGTTGCGGTTGCTGAAACCTTTAAAAACCGCCGCCGTGTGAAGCCGCCTTTATTGTCCTTTGGCATGATTCTGTCTCCCGGTATCAATTCAAGTTGTTGGTAAAATCAGATGTCGAAATATCTGTGAAAGTCGGTCTTGCCGTTTATTCACATTTAGCCGGCGACGGTGAATCATAGGCATGTCCCCACAGATGGGCATGAATATCCTTGATATTTTTAGCTTTTCTCTTTGCCCATTGATCTGCGCAGGCCAGACTTTTCTGATTTTTAAACACCTCTTCCCATTGTGCCTGTGTTTTACTGACAGGGCTCAACGCCTTGGCTTCAGCTCCTTCCTTGTGGCATGTACGGCAATGTTTCCGATAGAGATATTTACCCTTTCGAGCGTTTGCCTTTTTGGCCATTACGGTTCCCGGGGCTACCAGGCAGAAAGCCATCAACAGTGTAAAAAATACCTTTCCAATTTTTGCTAACATGTCTCTTCTCCTTAAATGCACATCTTGTTTGTGCCTGCCTGAAGGCGGGCTGGCTAAATAAAAAACAGGATCCTGTTTAATCTACTTCCGCTTTGTAACCTTTTTTGAGTTGGAGGACAGCGGCAGTCTTTCAAACCGGCCACCCTTGTCGATGGGGTCTCCATCATATCCCAGGGCTTTGAAATCGATATAGTTGGTTTTTCCGATCAAGTCACTGACGTCACGGCCCTTTTTACAGTAATCCTTGAAATCAATTCCATGTGTTGCCAGATCCTTGAAGTCGACCCCTTTCTGATCTTCATGACAACTCGCACAATGCGGCTCCTTTGCAAGGGACTCGTGACAATGGGCGCAGGAGAGCGCACTATCCTTGGGTAGTACTTCGTGGGTAATTCCCCAGTACATGACGGTTTCGACAAATTCGTATTCGCCACTGTAGTCTAGACCAGCTGCCTTCATTCCATCTTCTGCAGCCTTTCCCCAGTCGAAGTGTTTCCAGTAACCTTCCCAGAGTTTAGGTGCAACCAGCCTTTTCAGTACCTTATCGCTGATCTGTTTTCCTGTGTGGACCTTGAATGGATAAATCCGGGATGACGGATCGTCCTTGCTTCCTACAGGGCGAGTCAATTCCGTTGGGCCTGTTTCGTTGATATGGTCACCTAGCAGGTAGCGTTCGACGGTTCCGTTGTACCAGCGGTAAGTGGGTTTAGCGGCTTCCTTCCACTTGAAGGATCCCTTCTTTTTTGCGTAGGTCGGTTTGCCGTATTTATCTTTTTTACCTTTGATGTCCTGTCCGGCGGTTGACCAGTCCCAGTGTACCTTGGTGGGCCGACACTTGGAATAGATCGGGATGTGACAGGTTTGGCAGGCCACGTGCTCGCTGTGCTTGTTCAGGTGATAAGCCGTGAGCCGGCTATCGGCGACATGGGGCTTGTCCGTATGGCAATATTCGCAGGAGAGGTCCCCTTCAACTGCCGGTACAGAAATACTACGCCCCGAGATCATGTGATTCCGGGTCTTGTGGCAGTCCTGACACTTGAAGTTCATCCCCTCCTTGTCCGTTCCCATGTGGACATCACATGTGGTGGATGGATTCTTCAGGTTGCCACTCATGTCACCATGTTTAACCGCATCACCACCACCGCCCATGAAATGGCAGTTGGAGCCGCAGTTAGCACGACTGGGTCGTCCCACAGCTTTGGCGACCTCCACCAGGTCAACTGTCGGATCCGGCATACCGGCACCGGCAGGTGATTTTTTATATTTTCCGGTGGTGTCATGACAGACCAGGCAGTCGATCTGCGTCATATCGGTGAAATCAAAGTTCTTATCTTTCCAACCATAGCCAATGTGACAGCTGGTACAGCGGGGTTCATTCCCGTTGAGGTTGATACAGAAGTTGTTGATGGTCAGGTTGTTCTTGCCCAGATCTGTCCGGTTTTCATGACCGACGGTATAAACCGACTTTCCATGCCAGTTCCAATGAGCGGTTTTCAGGATGGCTTTCCCCTCATTCTCATGACACTCCAGACAGTTTTTGGTGACCTCAAACGCATCGGCGCCGTCCGCCAGTTTCACCAGTTCACTGTGATCAGGCACCTTCTTGGCGTGGCAGGCCAGGCAGTCTGTTGGCGCTCTTGTATCCAGGGTTCGGGCAATAGGTCCTCTGGCCATGGCACTGTGAATGACAGGTCCCCTGACATGGGGAATCTGCTCAGACTCTTTATGACAATCCATACAAAGCTGGTGATAGGCCCCCTTCAGGCCTGGTGTATGCAGATTTTTTGAATCGAAGGGCTCAGCGTGGCACTCGGCACAGCCGACCGGGATTTCTTCATCAGCTATCAGGGAAGCCATAGTCACGGGTTTTCCATATGTATCCTTTTCATCTCGCGGCATTCTGTGGTGACAGATACTGCAGTCCTCCAGCACGTTGGCGTGCTTGCGGTGCATGAAACGGACGGCTTCGTACTTATCGCTGTATTTATTGACTACCGTACTGTTCAGAAGAATCACGCTCGGGGCGTCAGCTACCGAAGGTGTTTTTGCGCCCAGTATGGTCAGACCTGATTTAACACTAGTTTTGGCGTCTGCTGATGCGAATTGTGGTTGAAGCATGCCCAGGGCCAGGATAACGAACAAGATGGCCAGGGTTGGTGCCATTTTAGAGGGTTCAGCACCCAGAACCGGGAAGACGAAAACAATGACCCGGTAGATAAACATCAGGGTTGCAACCAGCCCAATCGTAATAAAAATTTCTCCTAGAGCCGGAAAATAGGATACCAGTTTGTAAGGCGGTGTGTAGGCTACAATGAAAACGTTGATCCGGTTAAATACGATACCGACAACATAAACGATGGCGGCGAAAAACAGCCAGCCACTGGACTCACGCACCTTGCGGAAAAGAACCATCACAAAGGGTAGCATGACCCCTACGACGACTTCGACAATGAAGGAGTTGGTCTGGTAGGTGCCGTCCAGCAGATACACATAAGTCCCCCGAACGAACATGTCTCCCAGCTTGACCACCAGGTACACGCCAATCAAAACCGGCATGAACTTGGACAGTGGGGTCAGTACATCCATTTCAATCCGGCGATTGAACGACTTCGAAACAATGATGGATTCGAAGATCACCATCGGGTAACCGGTGGCAAACGCAGACAACAGAAACAGCAACGGTAGAATCGGCGTATACCAGAGCGGGTGAATTTTTGATGGAGCGATCAGCATCAGGGACCCCAGACTTGACTGGTGCAGGCAGGAAAGGACAATTCCCATAATTATGAAGATGAACATCATCTTGCCCAGTATTCTGTCCGCAAATGACATCAGGGATTCCAGTTTATCATTCAGTCCTGCGAGTGGTCCCGGCAGGTTGACCTTGCCCTTGAAACGCTCAATAACAATGGGCAGAAATTCGAGATAGAGGACGTTCAAGTATATCATGACGCAAATAGCTACTTCGAATAAAACCGAGTTGCCATTGTGATTGAATATGGGGCTGGTGATGTTCCAATATCGACCCAGATCGATCATCAGGCCAATGACCACAAATGTATATCCCAGCATAGCTGTCAGCAGCGCCGGTCGTATAACAGCGTGATACTGCTGCCGGTTAAAAACATAGGCGATCAGACCGGTTGTAAAACCACCGGCTGCCAGCGCGACACCGGATGCAACATCGACGCCGATCCATAGTCCCCAAGGGTACTGATTGTTCAGGTTGGAGACGGCTGAAATGCCGTAAATAAGCCTCACAACGACAAATGCCATCCCAATGGCCATGGCTGATATCATCACCATCACACCGGGTGTCAAAAACTTCTCTTCAAGCGGAGCTGCATGCTCTTCATGTGTATTCATTATTTGTCCCCGGTTGATTTGTTCTTTCTAATCGCTTCATCGTGCTGTAGAAAACTGGAGAATTTCATCACTCCCCCAAGCACGGCAAAAAGGCCGATGGGTGCTGCGAAATACTGAAACAGACCATGCTGGATGGCTTCGGTCAATCGAGGTGGTGCCGATGAATCCAGCTCTGGAAATCCGATGTTTTTAAACGGTTCGGAAGCCAGATAGATCCAGGATGTTCCACCCACTTCATGCTCGCCATATATATGATCCACATATTTATCCGGGTGACGCTTCATTCGCCATTGTGCCAGTTCCAAGAGCTTGGCTTTTTTCCCGAAAATAATGGCTTCACGGGGGCAAACCTGGGCGCAGGCGGGTAGTTCTCCCTGCTGGAGATACTGGTGACACAGGGTGCACTTCATGACACGGGGTGTTATCGGATCGGAATATTCATAGGCCGGCACCTGAAATGGACAGGCGACCATGCAGTAGCGACAGCCGATGCACTTTTCCTTGTCGTAGATAACCGCACCATTCTTTTCCTTGGTCAATGCCCCAACAATACAGGCGGATACACACGACGGGTCATTGCAGTGCATACACTGAAACTTGACAAAAACCGGATGTGTTCGCCAGGTTAGCGACCCGATGTTCTCGGGATAGTACTTGTTAACCACGGTGTAGGACGTCTCATCCATGCGGCGTTCGTTTTCCAGAACCGTCATTTCCTCAAAGGAAACTTTTGGTTTAGGCAGCTCATGACGCTCGTTGCAGGCTTCTTCGCATTTTCTACACCCCACGCAAAGCGTGGTGTCAACCAGGCACCCAAATTCTTCTGAATGATCTTTTTGAACTTCGGATGCCTCTGCGTTTCCCTGTTTTCCGACCAGTGCTGTTGTGGTTGCGACACCGGAAAATTTCAGAAAACCCCGACGGTTTAGTTTCATTGTGCTCCCTTTAAAGGTAGTCGATTCTATCTCTTAAACTGATTGTCAGCCTTTCTGGATGGCAATCTGACAATGATCTGCTTTTTTATCAACATCGACGATACGATCCTTGGATCGTTCAATAATGGTAATCAGATCATTTGCAACAACGGTATCATCCAGCAGGAAGATAACCTGTTCTCCGCTTTTCAACTCTTTGATGGCTTTTTTGCACTCTAACAGGCAAACAGGTGAGATGACCCCAATCAGATTGACTCGTGAGACCAGTGACATTGTTTGACCCGAATTGAATTGGCAAAAATCGAACATATTTAAAATTTGTCTTCATCCTTTACTATCGCAATAAGTTTGCCAAAAACGTTATTTGTGAAAAAACAGTGTAATATATTGATATAATGAAGTAACAAACCATACAAACTAAATTAGTGCTGGATTTTATTGTTAAGAAAGTGTTAACTGTTTTTTATAAAACTGTTTAAACACTTAACACTTTCTTAACGTATTTTGTTCGGTTAAACACTGCGTTTATTGATATTAAAATAATTATGGAATCACTGACGGATAGTACTCTGTTGAGCGAGACAAGGTTGAATGAAAAGGATGTTAACCGTTACTGGAAAATGATCATTAACACCATGAGTGAGGGGCTGTTGCTGATTGCACCGGACGGTACCATCCTGATGGTGAATAATGCATTTGAAGAGATGACCGGCTATAAGGCGGGGGAAATTATCGGAAACCCCTGTACAACCCTTGAGTGCGATGCCTGCGAAATGATTCTGAATGCTGGTGATAATCATTGGTGTTCCCTGTTCAGCGGGGATAAAGATAAGAACTGTCGCTGCAACCTCGTGATTAAAAATGGCAGTTGCCTGCCGGTCATTAAGAAGGCAACGATCCTGAAAAACGAAGAGGGAGAATTGCTGGGGGCTGTGGAGACATTAACTGATATTTCTGAGTTGATCCAGATGGATCATGAGATCAACCAACTGTCCCGTCAACTGGAGGACAGGGGCGGCTTTAACGGATTGGTGGGGCAGTCGACTGTGATGCGGAACGTGTTTGAATTGATCTCTAAAGCCGCAGAGTCCAGCTCTCCTGTGATTATATTTGGGGAGAGTGGTACCGGTAAAGAACTGGCGGCAAGGGCTATACACCTCTGTGGTCCCCGTAAAGGGAAGCCATTTGTTGAACTGAACTGCGCGGCATTTAATGAATCGTTAATCGAAAGCGAACTCTTCGGCCACGCCAAAGGCGCCTTTACCGGCGCCTATCAACACCGGATGGGGCGTTTTGAAGAGGCTAATGGAGGGGATATTTTCCTGGATGAAATTGGCGATGTGCCGCTCTCCATTCAAACCAAGTTGTTGCGGGTGCTGGAATCCAAACAGCTCGAAAGGGTGGGGGGAAATCGCACCGTTGATATCGATGCACGCATCATTACAGCCACCAACAAGGACTTATATCGATTGATCATGGAAAATAAATTTCGTGAGGACTTCTTCTTTCGTATCAGTGTCATTCCCATCCATCTGCCACCTCTTCGAGATCGGCCTGGCGATATTCCGCTGTTGGTGAACCACTTTATCGAAATTCTGGCTAAGAAAACACAGAAGCCGATCACCGGATTGACAGCCGAGGCGATGCAGGCATTTACCCGGTACTCCTGGCCCGGGAATGTTCGGGAGTTAAAGAGTGCTATGGAGTATGCATTCACCATTGCAGATACTAATCACATTGGGTTGGAACATATTCCACCGCGGGTTGCTGACATCACCCAGGCCTTACCTGTGTTTGCCTCTGATGCCGGACGCTTCGCGCCTGTATTCGCTTCAGAAGCAGCCCCGCTGCCTCCGGCTGAATCTGACAGGTCACGGTTAATCAATGCCCTGCAGCAGACAGGCGGAAACCAGTCTAAGGCCTCCAGATTGCTGGGCATCAGCCGGGTAACTGTCTGGAACCGCATCAAAAAATACAATATCGACCTCGATAATCTCACCCAGAACCTCTATTAGCTGGTTTTTTAATCCAACGGAAAAATCATGGGGGTTTCTTGTTCCTGAAATTCTCAATAGTTAAGTAACTTGTCGCCGAAACGTTCTCACTTTTAGTCCAGCAGGGTTTTCTGCCCTTCCAGTTTTTGAATCCAGCCCACCTCCTGGGTTACTTCCAGTACACCCATGTACTCCCCGGCTTCGTTTTTGACCGGGAAGTAGCGGATCAGGATCTTATCGTCTTTGAAATCGATCCAGAAATCAGCGTTTTCCAGGGTTCCGGCTTTAAAGCCGCTGACAATCTCCTCAACGATATGCACACTTTTGGCAGGATGGCACTTCTCCACCTTTCTACCGATGACAGACCGGGTCCGCACAAAAACCTTTTCTTTATCCAGGCGATTAAAGTAGGCAACCACATCATCTGCATTTACAAAGGTAACCTCAACAGGCAGGGTTTCCATAATAGCATGTATCTGCTCATAGGAAAGATTTTGAACGAGGCTGGTCCGTTCTTTCTGGCCCTTCTCCACTTCGTCAAGCATCTGCTGAAATCCTTCAGCAGCGTTCTCGCCATAATGTTCCAGGTTAACCTGCTTGAAATCTGCAATCAGTTTTTCCTTATCACTGTCATTAAAGACCTGAGCCCCCATTTTATAAAGCACATCGTTTTCTTTCCAGATATGCTCAGCCCTGATTGTCAGGTAATCCAGTCCTTTCTGTTTGAATTGATTCTTTAATTCTGCACTGACCTCGGGAAGGCCATCCACCTCTTCAAAGAGTTGTTGAAGCAGTGTCCGTTCCTCCTCATGCTCCATCAGCATCACACGGATCGGACCATCTTTTGGAACGCCTCTTTCTATCATGAGGGGGAAAAGGTGATCCTCTTCCTTTTTATTATGGATTTTGTCCCCAAACTCCATCAAAAAATCCAGCGCTCGTTTAAGACTGTATGGATCATGGCTGTTTTTCGTTACTTTCTTGAGTTCGCGTTTTAAAACATCCATTGCCCTTTCAATCATCTCATGTTCATTTACCAGGAATTCGTCCCATTGGGTTGCTGCCATTAGTAACTCCTTATTAGAGGATGGTTTTTTGATGCTTTCGTTTGGCTTTTCCCATGCTATCGGTCTTTCAGTAATCCCGCAATTTTTTATTGGTTGAATTTTTGCATATCCCTCGATTGGGACTGTGCATGCATGCTTACCTCCTCTATGTCATGTTGCAGAAATAGGAATCCTTTCAAAGCTAGATTCTCAGGATGCAAGGATAGTTTAGATACTCGTCCCGCAAAAGGAAATGCGGATCAGATAAAGGTGAATGATTTGGAACTTGATAACAATACTTTGTATTCGGCGATTTTGAACAATATGGCTGAGGCCATGATTGCCACTGATCTCAAAGGTCGGGTGACCATGCTGAACCCAGCCGCAGAGGCCTTAACCGGTTGGGTTCAGGCAGATGCTACTGGTAAAGACGTGCCTCAGGTCTTTAACATGATTAATGGGGAACCGCAGGAAACGGTGGGAAATTTCATTGAAAAAGTGATCAGCAGAAACTCAACCCTGGAACTTGCCAATTGCACCTTGCTGAATGCGGCAGATGGAACTGAGTTCCAGATTGATGGCAACATCTCTCCTGTTAAAAATGAAAAAGGAGCGGTCAGTGGTGTGGCATTAACCTTTCGTGATATGACCGAATACAGGCAGAATGAGAATGCGCTGCGGGAAAGTAGAGAAAGCTACCGAAAACTGGTTGAGAATTCCCCTGATCTAATATACAGAACGGATCAAAGCGGGAACATCACGTTCATATCAAAGTCGGTCATGGAACTGTCTGGATATACCAATGAAGAAGCAATCGGTTTGAATATGGCCGCAGAGGTTTATCTGCATCCGAATGAACGGGATCAATTTCTTTTTCTTCTCACAAAAAATGGCCATGTTCAGAATTTTGAAGCAGAACTGAAGCGAAAGGATGGTTCAACCTGGTGGGCGAGTACGAATGCGCACCTGGTAATAGACACTGATGGCAATTTTTCAGGGGTGGAAGGGATTACCCGTGACATTACTGATATTAAGAAGGTAGAGGATGCACTTCGGGAGAGTGAGGAGAAATTCACTTTGATCACAGAGCAGTCGTTGATGGGTATAATCTTGTTTCAGGATAGCTTTTATAAGTATCTAAACGAGACAGCCGCGAGGATATTTGAATATACCGTCATGGAATTGATGGCGTTCGAGAAGGAGGAGTTCCTCAAACTCGTCCACCCTGATGATGTCGATTTTGTCAGGGATCAATATCGGAAGAAGCAGGCTGGGGAAAAAGATGTTATTACCAGCTACACTTACAGGGGGTTGACCAGAAGTGGTAAAACCAGATGGATAGAACTATACTCCGCAACCGTCACCTACCAGGGGAAAACAGCTGACCTGGTGACCCTCATTGACAGAACCGAACGCCGGGAAGTGGAACAGGCGTTGAGAGACAGTGAAGAAAAATATCGAAATGTGGTTATGAATGCCGTCGAAGCAATCTGTGTTGTTCAGAATTCTATGCTTAAGTACCTGAACCCTGAAGCCATCAGGTTTTTTGGCTATTCTGAACAGGAGTTGATACAAATGCCGGTCGATGAACTGGTCTATGCAGAGGACAGACAGATGGTCAGTCAGAACCGCAACAGCAGAGAGAAGGGTGGGCCAGAGGAAGGATTCAATTCCTATCGTATCCTTACAAAAGATGGCGATATACGCTGGGTGGATTCCAAGTCTGTCGTGATTACATGGGGTGATCTTCCCGCTACGCTGATTTTTCTGACTGACATCACAGAAAAAAAGAAATCAAATGAGTTGATGATTCAAACAGAAAAAATGATGTCTGTCGGGGGGCTGGCTGCTGGAATGGCTCATGAGCTCAACAACCCCCTGGGTGGAATTTTGCAGGGCATTCAAAATATCAAACGTCGCTTGTCTCCAAACCTTCAGGCAAATCAGAAACTGGCAGAGGAATACGGAATCGACCTCTGTCAACTCCAGCTGTATTTGGAACAACGAGGGGTTCTTTCCTTTTTTGATGGGGTAATTGCATCAGGCAAAAAAGCAGCCGAGATTATCAAAAACATGCTGCAGTTCAGCCGGAAAAGCGAGTCCAAGATGGCCCCAATCAATCTTACGGAATTGATAGATAAGGTTCTTGACCTGGCGGGAAAAGATTATGATTTGAAAAAGAAGTATGACTTCAGAAACATTGAGATTGGAAAGGAATTTGAGCCAAACCTGCCACTGGTCCCCTGCACTGAAACTGAGATAGAACAGGTCCTTTTAAATCTTCTTAAGAATGCAGCTTATGCAATGACTGAGCAAAACAAGGAAGGGAAGAACCTGCTTGCTATCAGACTGCTTAGGCAGGGTCTGATGATCAGGATTGAAGTGGAAGATAATGGGCCCGGAATGGATGAGGCAACAAGAAAAAGGATCTTCGAACCCTTTTTCACCACTAAGCCTGTCGGGGAAGGCACCGGATTGGGGCTTTCTGTTTCCTACATGATCATTACCAACAACCATAAGGGTACCATGAAGGTGGAGTCAGAGCCCGGACAAGGGGCAACATTCATTTTTCAACTACCGCTGGGGCCATAGTGCCTGGAACAGGTTGCTCCGGAGTCGCTTGGGGTGAACCATTTCCTGCAGGTGCTATTTTTCTTCAGGCGGATAGCTGTGATCAAAGGGGTTCCTGTCCGGTCTTTAAAAAAGAGATAAAATCTTTCAGGACTCTTGCTGTCAATCCCCACACCACATCATTTTCGTAGGCATACATCTGGCTTGGAAAGACGTGTCCCTTGAAGTCGAAGTCGCCGTATGTGGCATACTTGGGATCAAGGAGGTGAGCAAAAGGGATGATGATCAGCCGATCCACCTCAGCAGGGTCCGGCCTGAATTCATAGGGGTAGGGAACCTGCCCGACAAAGGGTGTGATCCAGTAGTTTGACATACCGGTCTGCCGGGAGCTCAAACCTCCCCACACCTCAATATCTTCACGGTTTACGCCGATTTCCTCTTCGGTTTCTCTGAGAGCTGTTCCCAATTGATCGGCATCTCCGTCATCCTGCTTTCCGCCTGGAAACGAGATTTGTGCGCCGTGAACTCCCGGATAGTCAGGCCTCATCATAAATATCAGCGATAGCCCGTTTTCGCTCTCGTAGAAGGGAATCAGGATGGAAGCGGGCTTGAGGTGATCTGGTGATGCCGATATAACAGGGCTATTCTCGCACACCTGTCTTTTTATCTCGCCTGCTGAAAATTCAGTTTTCATGAATGAAGTGGTTACTTGTTATATGACAGGTTATACAGACCGGTATTCTAATGAGGAGGTGGTAATTCTGAAGCAGCTGGTCAAGTCTGATCTGTTGAATTGCCTTAAGTTATCAGCATAACGACTTTTTTGTTGTCAGGCAACAGGGGAGGGCGCTACACTCGTCATTCAGCATGTGTCTCGTGGCTGATAACCGGAAGCAATCTATTCTGGTCCCTGGAGTTAAATAATCAGATAGTTTCAAAATCGCGGAAAAGGAGTCAATGATGGAAATAGATGACATCATGCAGATTGAATGCGAATGCCGGAAGCTGGTGACGCTTTACTGCCACTATGTTGACCATGGAGAGGCGGCCAGAATCGCAGATCTGTTCGCGGAAGACGGGGTCTGGGAATCTCCGGAAGCCACGATGACCGGTAGAGATGAGATCAGAAAGAGGTTTCAGTACAGGCAGGATCAGACCGAACGGATGTCGCGCCACGTGTGCAATAACCTGTTGCTGAATATTGTCAATGAGACTGAGGCGACAGGGACGGTGTATCTAACACTCTATCGCCATGATGGAAAGGAGGGACGTCGGTTCTCCCGATTGGATGGTCCTGAGATGGTGGGAGAGTATCGTGACCGGTTTGTGAAAACCGAGTCTGGCTGGCGATTCTCATACAGGACCATTATGATCGATTTTATGAAATCAAGGAAAGACAAATGATATGGCTCTAGTCCATCTCAAGGGCTTTTTCCCTCAGTTCCCGTTTCAGGATTTTACCCACCGGATTTTTTGGAAGAACGTCTATAACATGGACCTTGGACGGAATCTTGAATGATGAGGTTTCGGTCTTCATGAATGTGATGATATCCTGCTCAGATAATGTCGCTCCCGGACTGGCGACGACGAAGGCCACAATATTCTCACCGTATGTTTCATCCGGCGTTCCCACAATCGCTGCTTCCGCCACGCCCGGAAAGCGATAGAGGATATCCTCCAGTTGTGCGGGATAGATATTCTCACCACCGCGAATGATCATGTCCTTCACCCTGTCAATCACAAACAGGTACCCATCTTCGTCAAGATAACCGACGTCCCCGGTATGCAGCCACCCGTTAACCACCGTTTCGGCGGTTTTATCGGGCAGGTTGAAATAACCTTTCATGATGGTCGGACCTTTCATGACAATTTCACCACTTTCCCCGGGCAGCAGAGGGGTGTCACTGCCGTCAAATATTTTCAGCTCGACATTGTAGTAGGCGGGACCCGCTGATCCCGGCTTGTAGACTCCGGAGCTACGGTTGGATGTCCCCAATCCAGTAGCTTCGGTTAATCCATAGATTTCTCGGATCTGGCACCCATATCGCTCGGAAAACGAACGTGCTACCTCTTCCGGCAGGGGAGAGGCCCCACAGATGACTTCCTTGAGGGAGGAAAGGTCGAATTTTTCGCCACCCGGATGGTTCAGGATCAGGGACAGCATGGTGGGAACCGCAGGCATGACGTTGCATTTGTGTTCCTGAATCAGGGCCATATAAGGTTCTGTATCAAACCATCCCATCTGCACACCGTACGAACCGGCATCTGCAACCTCCGTTGGGGTGAGGTAGCTGGCGAGCAGAACCCCTACCCCGAAGATGTGGGCCATGGGCATGGCGCTCATGCTGATGTAGGGTCCTTCCCATCTGTCAATCTCACCGGCATCAAAGGTGGCCAGCCCCTGGGCATAGAGGTTGTCGTGGGTCAGCATCACCCCTTTGGGTTTGCCGGTGGTGCCGGAGGTGTACATCATGATGCCCAGATCGTCTCCGGCAATATCCGGTAGTCCATGGGTCATCTCTTCCTGCAGTAGTGTTTCCAGCGAAAGCTCTCCGGGTGATACGCCGGTGTTGTCCTCCCCTCCAAGGATAATAATCCATTTCAGATGATCCAGGCCCTGGGCCGCCTCTCTGATTCGGTCTACACACATGGGATCGGTGACAACTGCCTCAGCCATGGAGTTTTGCAGAATAAATCGAATCTCGGGAGTTGTCAGTAGAAACATCACCGGGATAGCGGTACCCCCTGTGCGGAAAATCCCTTCAAACACCGGATAAACCAGGGGATGGTTCATCAGGAACAGCACCACGTTGGATCCCTTCTTGATTCCCAGGTTGCTGAATGCTGTGTGCAACTTTTTGGATTTATCGTGCAGTTCAGTATTTTTGTACCTCTTTCCATCAAACACCAGCGATTCCCGCTCCCCAAGACGTTCCAGTGAGCTTTCGGCCAATTGTGCAAGGTTCATGATCATCTCCCATGAGTGGTTGAACTGAAACTATTTCACGAAGTGGCCCTATTTTTCACCAGATAAATGAAAAAGGCAAGTTTTCTGTTAAAATTTATCTGGCTCACAGCTCATGGGCTTGGTTGACGAGTGCTTGTCAGAAGAAAATTCTATGGATCCTGGTTGAGATCCACCCGCTTTTTACTGTCTTCTGATGAGTAGCCGTCGGGGTAGCGAGCAGCAACTGCCCGCTTTTAGAGAGGGATTTCTTACAGAAGGTTTCCGTTTTTATCCACTTTTATGACAAAAGCGTCACCGGCTGAATCTGCTGGGGTAGCGCCATCAAGGCTGCCTTTGGTTAGTCCGACCATCAAAATATTGCCTACACTGTCAAACGCGATGCCACACTGGATTTCATCTGCAGTTGTACCGAACTGTTTTCGCCAGACTTCTGCCCCGCTGCTCGCTACGAACTTTACAAGAACGATGTCATTTGTGGTGTTGCCACTGTCGGTATTGGCAGGCATGTCTCCCATGGTATTTCCTGCAAAATAGACGTATCCATCACTGCCGACAGCCAGACCTCCGACATCCTGGTCAGCTTCAGTGCTGCCGAACTGGATCAGCCACTGTTGGGAACCGGCGGCATTGTATTTGGCCAGAAAAAAGTCTGAGTTTCCAGCCCCGGGGGCTGCTAGAACATTGCTTGTTGTGCCAGAAACATAGATGTTTTCGCTGCTGTCCACAGCCACCCTGACGCCCGAATCAACCGCAACTCCCCCGAATTGTACCTCCCAATCATTGTCGCCATTGCTCAGATATTTATGAAGAAACACATCTTTGTCGCCGTTATTTGAATCCCCGAAATTCCCTTCTGTGCTACCGGTGACAATTATATTGTCGTTGCTGTCCATAACGGCCTCTTCAACTAAATCAAAATTGGTCCCTGCCGACGAGGTGGCTTGAACCAGGGCACTTTCGTTTGAGCCGTCGTTGTCGGTACGCAGTATATAAAGATCTTCTTCACCGTCATTAGGCAGAACACCCCATGTTCCGTCTATGTCTCCAACCATATATAGCTTGTTGTCGCTGCCGAGCATAACCGCTTCGACTTGTTCCATGTCTGCAGTTCCGTATTGTTTGACCCATGATCGCACGCCACTGCTGTTGTATTTGGTCAGGAAGGCATCAGTTGGCCCGAAGGCTGCGGGTGCTCCGACGATTTGTCCACCGGTGTGTCCGGATATGTAAATGTTATCCGGATACTCGATGATGATACTCCTTGGATTTTCACTTGCCGTACTCCCAAACAGACGGGTCCATTGTTTGACTCCGGAGGCATCCAGTTTGACCAGGAATGCATCATCACTACCAGGTGATTGATTGCTCTGGCCATCCAGATCGCCCCTGGCGTTACCGGTCAGATAGATATTGCCACTGCTATCCTGGGCCAAATCAAATGCAACATCCTGATTGCCGGCTGATCCGAACTGGACTGTGCCCCCCCAGGGAGGTACCCCTGCAAATATGGTAATGGTCATGGTTTTATCTGATCCGGTGACAGTGAACGAATCAGAAATTCCCTGTGCAGAAGGTTCATCATCGCCGTTAATAATCTGGTTCAACGTGAAGGATTCGGCATAAGCCCATTTCGCCAGCTTTATGGGTGTATTCAGCGGCACGGTTAACGTAACGGTTCCATCGACCAGATTCTGGAGTTGACCATCATACCAGCTTGTGACCTGTTCTATTGTGTCGATGGTAAAACTGTCCGCAATGGCAAAGATGGCGGCTGTCTGTACACCGCTAGCTGTGGACCTGTTGGCTGAATTTTTGTCGGGTTGTTCAATGGTTACCTTAACCTGAACAAAATCCTGGCTGCCTCCATTGTTTAAAGAACGGCAGGCAAACAGGGACGTCAATATCAATATAAACAGAACAGTTCTGATCGCTCGAAGGGTCATGTCAGCCTCCTTTGGGATGAATTTTCAGAGAGTATGACCGAGATTGGGAACAGGATTTTTGAGGAAATATTAGGGAAGTACGGAGCGTTTGTCAAGCAGTCTTAAACGGGGTTATGCAGATGGCTGTGTATAAAGAAAGGCGTGTTGTTCATCTATGTGGTGTCAGATGAACAACACGCCCAGGAGAGATCTAGGCAAGCTTCTTGTTAAACAGTGCAGAGAGTATCAATCCGCAGCCAATGGCGGAGACAAAGACCAGCAACAGGGTACCGAAAATCGGTATCAGGCTGAGCAATGAGTAAAGGATCACACCGATCAGAAAGTAGAGAAAACGGCTGGTACTTTTCAACCCGAATCGATCTGCCAGGTATCCTCCAATCATGGTCAGACCCAGGGTCTTGGCCACAAATAGAACCGGCATAAAGGCCAGTGCCAAAGCTGCGGCCATGGGTAGCGTGATCACCAGTAGAATGGATACGACAATGGCTGTTGGATAAACAAACACCGGAATCAGACCCCAGAGTGAATGGGACAGGAGTTCTTTACGAGTGTATCGTTTTTCAAGCACCTTGTTCATGGGGAAGAGCAGAATCAGCAGTCCGAAAACGATAAAGGCCACCTTGAACAGGAGCGATAACCAGAAGGGGCCATGAAAGGATTTTTCCTTCATATGATCGCCGTAAAACCCCTTCTCATCGAATTCAAAAGTAATATCACCTGTTACCCGTGAGGCCTCTTCAGGGCTGAGTTCCTGGTCAGAATGGTAGGTCAGGTTCCCGATGATCTTACCCTGTTCCGAGATTTTCAGTTGTCCGGTACGAGCAGTGACGTTTCCGTGAATGACATTCTGGATGGATATCTCAGCGGCACCGATTCTCATGTCTCCTGTGTGTTTTCCAAGGATGGCGACTCTTCTGGCACCGATAAAGGTATCGCCGGTCATTTGACTGTCAGGTCCGATGGTCACTCTTTCCCCGGCCAGAAAACTGGTTCCCTTCACCTGTCCATTAATATCAATTGATCGGCCAGCAGCTTTGACGCCGTTATTGACTTCACCGTTGATCTCAATATTTCGGGCCGCCCCGTTCAGGGCCAGGATGGATTTGCCTGAAAACGCCATCTTTTCCGTGAAGAAGAACAGGTCCCTGGCTTCTCCCTGGAAGTCGAGGGCTTCTCCCGCAAACAGGTAGTCCTCTGTGTATCGTTCTGTTTCGGTTAAATCCTCATCAATTATTTTCAGTTCGATGGCATTAACGCTTGCGCTCCCGAACAGGAGGGCAAAAAGAATCAGTAGCAGTTTTGTTTTCATGTTTTTCTCATTTTGCAGGTCGCGATTGGGTGTTTCTGTTTACAGCCGTTTGGCTGACATAAAATAGCTTGTTACAGTTACCAATTTGCCAATCCCGACTTTGTCTGGCTATCGCTTTAGGATGAGTGGTTCACATTTCTGACGAACGGTCTAAACTGGCCTTTGAATGGTTCGTTTTGGGACCGTTAATATAAAACTTCACATAATCTGTTTGTATAGGGATCGTTTAGAAATAAGTGCACATAGTCTGTTTGCAAAAGTCCAAAAGGCCGGACATTTTACAAACAGAATGTGAAGGCGACGTGTTTCTTTCACTCTAATAAGAAACACTCGACTAATATCTAAGCCGACCCTTAAAAATCCAGCGTTTTTTTAAGGATCATCGCCTTTCTTCGTGACAGATCCACCCGTGTTCCATCCTGCAATTCGATGATGTAGGCCCCCTTAAATCCCTTGTGAATAGTCGTAAGGAAAGAGAGGTTGACCAGGTTGGCGCGATTGCTCCTGAAAAATCCCACTCCGTCAAATTTCTCTTCATAGGTGTTCAACGACCGGTCCGACAAGAAGCGTCCCTCTTCCGTATAGATAAAACTCAACCCCTCTTCAAAGCAAATTTTTCGAATATCTTTGACCGGTATGATTTTAATAGCGTCCCTTACCTTTACAGAGATTTGCTCCGTCAGTTCCTTTTCCACTGTTTCCAGCTCATCAGGATCTCTTTCAGAAACAGTCAGTTTGTCGACTATTTTACTTACTGCCCTTGCGAATCGTTCCCGGCTGACCGGTTTCATCAGGTAATCCAGCGCATCCACCTCAAACGCATCAGCTGCATATTTGGAGTGAGCGGTTTGAAATATAATAAGAGGTGGCGTCTGCAGCGAGGCAATGGTCTTGAAAACGGAAACGCCTGGCATATTGATATCAAGGAAGGCAACTTCCGGCTGCAGTGATACCATCTGCTCCAGCGCTTCGGTACCGCTTTTGGCTATGGCAACCACCTGAAACTGTTCGTGATCAGACAGCAGGTCCTTGAGCCGCTCGATGGCATGGGGCTCGTCGTCTGCAATGAGTGTTTTGATCATGAGATGATTGATATCTCTATCCCTCCATTTTTGATTGAAAACTCGCCGCCCAGGTATTCAACCCGCTTGCGGGTGACCGTCAATCCAACGCCCTTGTCCAGCATGTCCGGTTGTAGCCTGCCCTCGGAGTCGCAAACAGAAATCACGATCCGCTCTTCGTGACGGTGGATTTTCAGATGAATTGTCAGGCGGTCACTGTTGTCGATATTATGCTTGATACAGTTTTCGACAAGCGGTTGGATGATCATAGGTGGAACCTGTCCTTCAGCCTGACAGTCAACTTTATAGACCAGCTTGTCACCAAAACGCATCTGCTGTATCGAGAGGTATTTTTCCACTGCCGCCAGTTCGGATTCCAGAGAAACGGCTGATGCATCGCTGAAATCCAGCTGGTACCTCAACAATTCCGCCAGGTTGATCAGGGCGGTCTCTGCCTTGTCAGGTGTCTTCAGCAGGGAAACCATCAGGTTAAGAGAGTTGAACAGAAAGTGGGGATTGATCTTGGATGACAGAAGTTTTAGTTCCATCTGGGTTTTCAGCAGGGTTTCCTCCCGCAGCGCTCTCTCTTTTTCGATAATCGTCTGCTGGAAAATCACAAACCCGCTGCTGATAATGTTAATGGAGATGAAAAACAGCAGGTTTATCAGCAGGTAGGTGATGGTTCGGTTATCGGAATACAAAAAAGCGGTTGGATTGCCAATAAAAAATATGACGAAACTGATAATCCCCACCCCCAGGATCAGGCTGAAAGAGAGCAGCATCAGGGTCACATTTGATGTGCGGTTGGCCAGGAAGCGGGTGAAGTAGAGACTGACCAGTATCCCGATTCCAAGAAAAAGAGAATCCAGGATGATGATGGTAGGGGAGATCCAGATGAACTGGTCGTACCTCAGGCCTATGATCAGGCTCAGAATGCCGCCAACTATCAGTGAGATAATCAGGACCAGGAGTGCACTTAAAAAATGTGAGAAGCCTTTTTTCAAACTGTTTCCCGCCGATGGTTAACAAATCAGTTTATTTGCTGATGCCGTAACACTATGACAATTGACGGTTTGCGTAAAGTCCCGGTTGGCGGTTTAATCGGACAACCATACCGTTCATCCTGACATTTCTGCCGTTCAATAGAAATCCGGTGCTGTTCATCGGAATTCCGTAGCCGATCCGATCCGGTTTGACTCAACCTGTAATCGTGGAATTCAATCAAACTTCAACACCTTGGTTTGAAGTTGAACAGGTAATCAGTTAAACGGAGATGGAGATGAAAAAGATAAAAATGACGGTGACACTGCTGGTATTAATAGTCGGTTTCAGTTCGAGTGCCTTTGCTTATAAAGGGCATTGGCGCGATCGGGATGCTTCGAGTGATCACCATCCCAAATCGTTTCGTGAGGGGTATCAATCCAAAATGAAGTGGATTGATGATGGATTTCTCGTCTTCCCCGGCGCCGAAGTTGGTATGGGATCAGGAACTCTTTCAGCTGCCCTTGGCGTGAACCTGGGGTACAAGAAGGGATCATTTGTAATTGGAACGGCTTTGAAAGGGCAGGTCATCAACATAGACCATGTCAATTACACCTTTATGCCTTATACATTGAACGTCTGTGGCTTGAGTTATTCGATGATACCTGAGACATCGAACTCACAGAATGAAAAAAAGCTGAAAGGCTGGATGGTGGGTTATGGCCTGGGAGGGAAGCTCACGTTCGGTCAGCTGACCGAAACAAATCCAGACACCAATACAGAAAAGGAATTTCTGACGATTAATGTTGGCTTCGGGTTTTAAATTAATGCCCCTGCTCCCGGTTCGGAGCAGGGGGTAAATCTTGTTGGTGCGGGACAGACCAGCTCAATTGAAATGTGAGCAGGTCTGCAACCATTAGAATTTTACACCAACATTTGCTGTGAAGGTTGAATTTGAGAAGTCCGGTTGACCGACCGTATTGATATTCAAATTGCGGTAGGTCACCTTGGCGAAAAGCCAATCCAGAATTTCATAATGAATGGCTCCAAAGTAGTGGAGTACTTTGCCATACATTTTCTGCTCAGTCTGTGGAGCACCGTCCAGACTTCGTTCAACCACTATCTTGGAAGTACCCTTTCCGATTCCGACGTTAAAAGTAAAACCAGTCAATATAGGCTCATCAATAATATAATAGCTTATATCGAACAGCTCGTTATAAAAGTCGACATCGCCAACCTCGTCATACTCGACGGTACCGATCAGCACCTTGTCATCTTTTTTTGCATAATAATACTGCAAAATATAAGACGTTTCGATGCGGCCAACTTTAACGGAAAAATGGGTGTATCCGAGTTTCCCAAATGGTGTAAATTTAGGCTAATAGCTTGCTAACCAAGGAAGATAAAAGGCTGCAGGCGAAAAACACGAAAGATGTAATTTCAGAGATTTTTTATGACAAAAAGGGTA